>Ga0209384_1000666_pt1 | contig 20505 bp, 27 predicted proteins | sample CoawatmetaG05DNA_FD_187511 | JGI IMG/M metagenome (GOLD analysis project Ga0209384, IMG submission 187511) | Marine microbial communities from the West Antarctic Peninsula - Coastal water metaG058-DNA (SPAdes) (version 2) | ecosystem: Environmental > Aquatic > Marine > Coastal ... | reverse complement strand
TATTTTCCAAACACTTCAACAGATAAAAACTGGGATAAATACCAATCAAACTGTAATTAGTCTTTTTATGAAATATATATATTTATTACTGTTTCTTTTTATTATTTCTTGTACTGATGGCGAAGAAATTTTAGGAGATTGTTATGTTTCTCCTAATCCAGACACTGTATGTATTGAAGTTTATGAGCCAGTATGTGCCTGTAACGATATAGTTTACTCTAATTCTTGTAAGGCCGAAAAGGCAGGTAATTTAAAATGGAAATCAACAAGTATAGAACAAGGAAAACCTTGTAGCTATTAGTGTTAAAACCTTTTTCCTAGCGTGACACCTGCTCTAACTTTTCCAGCAGTTCTGTTACTTTCACTATACCATCCTGAGTAATCTTCATCATCTGAATAAAGTATATTTCTACCAACTCCAAATAATAGTTCAAAAGTAAATCCTTTTCTATTGATCCATTTTCTACCAACAGCTAAGCCTGGTGCAATATCAAAATCGTTTGTTATTTTACTTGAACCTTGACCATTATAGACTTTATATTCTGTAGAAGAAAATTTTGTGAATACTTCTGCAAATATCCCGTAACCACCAAAGTCTTCAGATTGTAAAAAATAGAATCTATAATATGGAGTTAAGGCAAATTTGTCTCTGATCAGATCTCCTGATGTGTCGTTGCCATCTAGGTTTAAAAGAAGAGTTGTTCCGAACCCAGAAGAAGAATTATTTATTTTTTCATAACCAATGGTTAGAGCAGGACCTATTAAAAAATCTAAAAAATCAATTTTTAATTCATTTTTTCCTAACGAACTTGTAAAGTTTTCTATTTGTTGATCTGATTTTATAACAGTCACTTTTTCAGGAACCTCTTGGGCTATTATAATTGACGGAATAAATAAAAGAATTAATATAAATTTTTTCATAATTTAATTTTTTTTGCAAGTTAATAAAGTTTAAAAAAACATAATAGCTAATTATTTGTTTATTTCATTTGTAATAAAATATTTAAATTTATAGTGTTCTCAAATTTGAGTTTTAAAATTGATAATTAAATAAAGATGAAATTAGAGTTATTCCAGATAGATAGTTTTACTGATAAAACTTTTCAAGGTAATCCTGCTTGTGTAGTCCCCTTGGATAGATGGCTATCAGATGAAATTTTATTAAATATAGCTAAAGAAAATGCAGTTGCTGAGACAGCTTTTTTTATTATAAGTGATAATAAAATTAAGTTAAGATGGTTTACTCCAGAAATTGAAATGGATCTTTGTGGTCATGCAACCCTAGCAGTTTCTCATTGCTTAAAATCAATTTTGAATTATAAAAATCAGACTATGATGTTTGATACAAAAAGTGGAAATTTAAAAGTTTGTTTTAAGGATAATCTTTATCATCTTGATTTTCCGACCAGGAAACCAGAAACATCAATATTGCCATTAGAAATTGAAAAATCATTAAATATTCAGCCTAAGTATGTTTTGAAATCTAGAGACTATATGTTGGTTTATGATTCCCAAGATGAAATCAAAAACATTAAGATAAACACTGATTTTTTTAACAAAATTAATTTAGGAACAGGAGGAGTCATTGTGACTTCAAAAGGAATAAGTACAGATTTTGTTTCAAGATTTTTTACTTCACAATCTTCTATTTTAGAAGATCCCGTTACTGGCTCATCACACTGCTCTTTAATTCCTTATTGGTCTAATATACTAGGGAAAGATAAAATGGTAGCAGCACAGCTATCTAAAAGGAAAGGAACTGTATATTGTGAAAATAAAAAAGATAGAGTAATTATTAGTGGAAAGGCAAAGACCTATTCTATTGGCCACTTATATATATAATAATAATAATAATAATAATAATAATAATTGTTATTATTAAATTAAAAATATCTTCAGTGGAGTTGAAATTAATATTAAGTAATCTAGAATTTTAATGATACTTAAATTTTAAAAATGTAGAAAAGTTGAGTTAACTTAAAAATATATAAGCCCAATATATCAAAAGACCTTGAACTGGAAGTCTAAGAAGAGTAGAGGCTACGTATTTTTTTTTCTTCTTAGCTTTTTTAAAATGATATATGTTGGCAGGAAAAACAACAATCAGTAAAGCTATTATTCCAATAACTGCATAATTTCTTGAATATTCAAATAGTAAACCTAGACTTAAGATTATTTCAATTATTCCAGTGATTGAGTTAATTGATTTAGGAAAAGGAACCCAGCTAGGGGTGATGCTTATAAAGAATTTTGGTTTACGAAAATGACTAACTCCAGCAATAAAATAAAATAATGACATTAATAATAAGGAAACTAGTTTGAATTCAGACATTATATAAATATAGTGTTATTGTGTTTTTGTTTTAATCATTTAAAATCTTTATTTGAGTTAGATCATAGAACTAAAGAGAAATTTATTCACTTAAATTTAGTGTATATTGTAGGAAATAAATTCAATATAATTTGAAAGACCCTGTACTGAAAAAGGGTTCTTTTTTAAGTATAATTTTATTAATACTTTCTGGAGAATTAGTTTTTTTATTACCATATGTTTTAGCTAGAGTGTTCAGGCCTACCTTTTTGGAAGTGTTTGCTTTAAGCAATCTTCAATTAGGAAGTTTGTTTTCTGTATATGGGATAATAGCTTTATTTTCTTATGTATACGGAGGAGTGATTTCTGATAGGTTTCAACCTAAAATTTTAATAGCAACTTCACTTTTTTTTACATCTTTAGGAGGTTTAGTTTTAGCATCTTATCCATCTTATTTTGTTTTACAGCTTTTATATGGTTACTGGGGTTTTACAACTGTATTTTTATTTTGGGGTGCTATGATTAAGGCTACCCGTGTTTGGGGAGGTTCAGAAAATCAAGGTCAAGCTTTTGGTTTTTTAGATGCTGGAAGGGGTTTAGTAGCTGCTTCAATGGCAAGCTTAGGAGTGTTGATATTTTCTATTTTTTTAACAAATGATATTGAATATGCAAATTTAAGTGAACGAAAAGAAGCATTTAGATATGTCATTTTGTTTTCTTCATTTGTTGTGTTTTTAAATGGTTTGTTAGTCCTTTTTTTGATGAAGTCAAATCATAAAAATGAAGATAAAAGTGTTTCCTCATCAAGCTCAAATATTAGAGCAGTTTTAAAAATTAAATCGGTGTGGCTGATAATGATTATTATAATTTCTGCTTATGTAGGATACAAAGTGACAGATATTTATTCTTTATATGCTTCAGAAGTAATGCTTTTTGATCAAATTGAAGCTGCAAATATTGGTTCATTACAATTATATCTAAGACCTTTAGTATGTGTAATTATTGCTTTTTTAGCTGATAAAAAAAGTTACATTTATTTTATTATTCTAGGTTTTATTACAATGCTAATAGGATCAATGATTTTTGCATTTGGAGTTGTTCAATTAAACATGAATTTTGTTTTCTTCTTTTCATTAATTATTGTTGCCACAGGGACTTATGCTATTCGTGCTTTATATTTCTCTATCATGCAAGAAGGATATATTCCTCTTGCATTAACAGGAACAGCCGTTGGTTTAATTTCCGTAGTGGGATATACACCTGATATTTTTGCTACCCCGCTTATTGGATATCTTTTAGATCAATATCCTGGTATATTGGGTCACCAGTATGTGTTTATGATTTTAGTTTTGTTTTCAATTTTAGGATTATTGGCATCATTAAGATTTGCTAAATTGATAAAAAAACGTTCTGAAAAAGAATTAGTTAATTCTATTATAGCTTGATTAAATTACATAAAAAAATAAAAATAATTATTTCTTTTATTGTTCGTTTAATTTATATAAGTATTGTTAATTTTATTTGTAATTATGACAACACATTACAAGGAAATTTTAGAACAAATTGATTTAATAAATCCTATAATTTATTCTAGAAATAGAAACTTTATTGATGGCTCAGTAAGCAAGTTATCCCCATATATATCTAGAGGAGTTATCTCAACAAAGATTGTTTTCGATCATTTGATTAAAAAGGGATATGAATTTTCTAAAATTGAAAAATTTATACAAGAACTATGTTGGAGAGATTACTGGCAGTTGATTTGGGTAGAAAAACATAACCTCATTAATCAAGATTTAAAAAGAAAACAGTTAGATGTTGAAAATCATTTTTTATCAGACTCTATTATAAAAGCAAATACCGGGATTGAAGCTATTGATAATGCCATATTAGAGTTATATAGTACTGGATACATGCACAATCATTTACGTATGTATGTTTCATCATTAGCGTGTAATGTGTCTAAAAGCCATTGGAATATTCCTGCAAAATGGATGTATTATCATCTCTTAGATGCCGATTGGGGTAGTAATGCTTTGAGTTGGCAATGGATTTGCGGATCTAACAGTAACAAGAAGTATTACGCTAACCAGGATAATATAAACAAATACTGTTTTACAAATCAAAAAAACACATTTTTAGATTTAGACTATTCACAGTTTGAATCGCTTAAAATTCCAATTGAATTAAAAGAAACAATAGATCCAATATTAAAAACTAAACTTCCTGAAAATAAGGATTTGAAGCTTGATGTTAATTTACCAACTTTAATATATAATTTTTATAATCTGGATCCTATGTGGAGAGAAAATGAAGAAACTAACAGAGTATTTTTGCTAGAACCTGAATTATTTAAGGATTATCCGATTTCTGATAAATCTGTTGATTTTATGTTAGGTCTGTCCAACAACATAAATGGTATGCAAGTCTATGTTGGTTCCTTCAATGATTTAGTAAAAAAGTATAATTTGAAATCAATTATATTTAAAGAACATCCTTTAAACCTTCATTATAAGGGAGTTCAAGATGCTAGGGATTGGATGTTTGAAAATAAAAATAACTTAAATTCTTTTTTTAGTTATTGGAAAAAATCTAAAAAACAGTACTTAAAATCATTGATTAAATACAGTTGATTATTGATCTATAGTATTTACAGAAAAAGACTGTAATGTATGGTCTTGGACAACTAAGTCAAACTCAAGTGGGTTACAACAGATTTCACAATCTTCAATAAAATTTTGATTACTAATGGAAGAATCAACCATTTTTAGTTGATTTTCCCAACAATGAGGGCAGTCAAAATAATGTTCAATCATTTATTTAAAATTCTAATAATTTCAGTAAAGATAAAGAAGATGTTTCGTAATTAAAGCAGAAGATTTACCTAAATTTATTTTCATTATTAATAAATCTAAGTTAATTATTACATAGTATTTTTACTTTACAACTATTAAATAATGATTTATTTAATAGTATTTTAAATCATATTTTTTCTTTCCGTTCTGTTTGAGTCATTTTTTTTTTGTAAATTATAAAGTATGGGTATTAAAAATTTTAAAGGACCTTCAAATACAGAGACAAAAAAAGTTTCACAAAACATACTTGTAAAAGATTATATGAGTAAAAATGTAACAACTTTTCATAAATCTGATTGTATATATGATGTTATGCGAGAGTTGTTAGATAAAAAAATTTCTGGGGCTCCAGTAATTAATAAATCTGGAAAATTAGTTGGAATAATCTCAGAAAGTGACATTATGAAAAATATAATCGATAGTCAATATTATAATATGCCAATTGTAAAAACTAAAATCTCTAAGTATATGACAAAATCGATAGACTATATTTCTCCAGATATAACCATTTTTGAAGCAGCTTCCGAGTTTTTGAAATTAAAAAGAAAAAGATTTCCCGTAATTAGTTCTGATAGAATTATTGGTATTATAAGTAGGATAGATATAATATCTGCTTCCTTAAATATAAGAAGCCAAATGTGGAAAAAAACAGACGCATAATAACTAATTCTTATTTATCCGGATATTTTCTAAATTGAAAAAAACTAACCTTCCATTTAAAATATGTCCAATTTGTAATAAACCATTTAATTGGAGAAAGAAATGGGAAAGAGATTGGGATGGTGTTATTTATTGTAGTAATAAATGCAAAATAAATAAAAATAAAATTCAACCATCTGAAAATTAATTTTCTCAAAATTTTAATGATAAGGTTTATCCACCTTTTTTTATAAACACTAATTTTTTTTCAATAAAACTTTGTGTTTAATTAATTAATATTTACTTGTTATTAAAATAACTATATTAAAAAAAATTTATTTTATTTTTTATGAAAATTCAAAAAAAGATTGAGGGACTGTTTTCAATAATATATTCTGAAAATAATATTAAAAAATTTGAAAAATATATTCTTTATTTAGCCTCATTAGGATTTGTAATTCATTTGTTAATAATTCTTTTAAATAATTATAATTTAATAGAACTATCTATAATTGAAACGAATTTATTTTCAAACCCAATTTCCGCTTTATACACTCCATTTTCATTTATTTTAATTTATGAGGCTTTTCTTTTAATTTATTATATTCCAAGGTCTTTTACTACAGCGGTTGGGAAGCAATATGAAATAATATCTTTAATTGTAATTAGAAAAATATTTAAAGACATTCCTTTAATAGATTTAAATGCTAATTGGATTGAAAATGTTAACAATCAACAATTGATTTTTGATCTTTTAGGGGTTTTAATAATCTTTTTCTTAATTTATTTATTCAAAAAAACCAAAGAAAATCTTCCAGTCAAGTCTGCTACAGGAAAGTTAGATCGTTTTATAGCCTCTAAAAAATTCTTGAGTATTATTCTGCTTCCAATACTATTAATCATTTCAACCATTAGCTTCTATAACTGGTTTAATGGGGTATTTGTAAATGATTTGTTTGATCAAAATTTAAACTATCTTTTCTTTAACGAGTTTTTTACTATTCTGATTTTGGCTGATGTTTTTATTCTTTTATTATCATTTCAATACACAGAAAGATATAGTCAACTAATTAGAAATACAGGATTTATAATTTCAACAATTTTATTAAGACTTTCTTTTTCAACTACAGGACTAGCTAGTATACTTTTAATAATTTCAGGAATAGTTTTTGGACTATTAATTTTATTAATATATAATGCGATAGAGAAAGATTTAAAGAGTCAATAGATCATAAACAAGGATATTTATTCTTAATTTCTATACTATCTATAAGAACTATTAAATAGTTTAAAAACGTATACCTAGATCACTGTCTTGTAATCTTTGCTTAATTATTTGTATAATTCTTCTTTTTAGTTCTTGTGTGTTTTTACAGTAAAAAGTTAATTCACTTACAGAAAAGTGACCAATAACACTACCTAAAAGTATGTTTTTGAAGTTAGTGTCTTTTGTTAAAATTGAATTAATTTTTTCATTTTGCTTTTCTTTTTTAAGATTGACAAAGTCAATTTTTATATCATTTATATAATTTTTAAAAAAAACAATCAATAAATTATGTTGCATCTTTATAGTAGGTCTGATTACCTCATTTTGAAATTTTTCAATATCTAAAGTTCCAGCTTTTACTAAATCTGACAATATTGGTCTATCTTTTAATGTCATTAGAACTAAAGCACATATTGATAAACTAATCTTACTATAAAATAGCAAATAAGTACTATCCAAATTGTTTTTCTATTTTCTTGAAACCATTCCATTAATTAGTTTTTTAAATTATTATTTTGATTTAAATTTTAACACAATCTTTTTAGCAAAGGGATGTATTTTTATAGCATTCTATCAAATTATGTTAATGATACATCAATTTCTATTATTTTTTGCTTCACGCATATTAAAATCTTACATTAATTGTAAAAATACAAAGTTATTTGTTTTATTAAATAAATGGAATTGAAAAATATAATTATTTCTAAAGCTCCAGCCAGGATCTGTCTCTTTGGAGATCATCAAGATTATTTAGGACTTCCTGTAATAGCATGTGCTATAAATAAATACATGACCGTAGAAGGAGGGTTTGTCACAGGAGATCAGTTAAATTTTAATTTAATTGATCTAAATAAAAAAGTAAGTATTAATATTAATGAAGATATAATAGTTATAAAAAAAGGAGATCATATTAGAGCTGTAATTAAAACATTACGAGCTTTTGGCTGTCGTGTTAACTCAGCTATGGATATAGATGTTAGAAGTGATATTTATATAAATGCAGGTATTTCAAGTTCATCTGCTCTAACAGTTTCTTTAATAAATTTTTTCATTAAAGCCTTTGGGATTAACAGAGAAATTAATAATGAATTGATTGCTGAAATAGCATATAACTCAGAAGTTATAGAGCAAGGAGGATCAGGAGGAAAAATGGATCAATATTCAATAACTTTAGGAAATACAATATTTTTAGAAACTGGCTCAAAATTTTCATACAAAGAAATTAACACTGGGTTTAATAGTTTTATAATTGCAAATTCTGGAATTGAGAAAAATACAGACAGAGTATTGAAAGATTTGAAGAATAAGGCTCTTGATGCTTTAGTAAAAGTTCAAAAAATAAATTCAAATTTTGATATTTTAAAATGTAATAAGCAAGAACTAGAAACTTATTCTAACTTATTAGACAATAAATCATTTACTTATTTTAAAGCAGCAGTAGAAAATTATCACATTACTATGAAAGCTTTGAATGAGATAGAAAGTTCAAACACAAGTATTAAGGTTTTAGGAGAATTAATGAACTTACACCACAGTATTTTGAAAAATAAACTTAAAATTACAGTTCCTAAAATTGATCATATGATTAATGCAGCAAATTTAGCTGGAGCATACGGCTCAAAGATTATTGGATCTGGCGGTGGTGGCTCAATTGTTGCAATTTCAAATATTAAAAATGAAAATAAAATCATGAAATCAATTTTAAATGCAGGAGCAACTCAAGTTTGTAAAGTTAAAATATCAAAAGGAGCTTTTTTGAAATGAAAAACAAAATAAAAATTTAGTAATACATGAAAGAGATTAAACCAACATTATTAATATTAGCTGCCGGAAAGGGGAGTCGGTATGGTGGTTTAAAGCAACTAGATGCATTTACTGAAGATGGAGCTACTATTCTAGATTTTTCTATATACGATGCGTTACAAGCTGGGTTCGGAAAATTTGTATTTATAATCAGAAAAAGTTTCGAAAAAGAATTTAAGGAAGTTTTTAATAAAAAAATTAATGGAAAAGCAGAAGTTGTATATGTGTTTCAGGAAATAGATGGTGTTTCAAATGAAGATAAAAACTTCGAAAGAAAAAAACCCTGGGGAACAGGTCATGCAATGATGATGGCAAAAGATGTTGTAAATGAAAATTTTGCCATTATTAATGCTGATGATTTTTATGGAAAAGAAGCATTTATGACGATGGCTAAAAAGTTAAGAGAAACAAATAAAGATTCATATAATTTTAGTGCCATGGCATATTTATTGAAAAATACAGTTTCTGACCATGGGTTTGTTTCTAGAGGAGAGTGTCAAGTTAATAAAGATGGCTATTTAACTGAAATAACTGAGCGTACTCAAATAGAAAAACTTAACGGAAGTTTAGTTCGTAAAAATGAAAATGGAGTTTTTGTGCCAATTTCAGAAAAAACAGTGGTATCCATGAATTTTTGGGGATTTACTCCAAAATGTTTTGAATTTGGTAACACTCTTTTTGAAGAATTTTATTTTAAAAATAAAAATAATTTAAAAGCTGAATTTTTTATTACACTAATAGTTAGTGAAATGATAAAATCTAAAATAGCTACAGTAAAAGTGTTAAGATCAAGCGCAAAATGGTTTGGGGTTACCTATAAAGAAGATAAACAAACAGTTCAAAAAGAAATTGAACTTTTAAGAAAACAAAAAATCTATCCTTCAAAACTTTGGTAAAATTTCTTTTTTAGTTTAATATAAACAGCCAAAGTTTTTTCCACATTAAGTATAATAAATGCCCTAAAATAAGTCCTATAGTTAGTATTCGTTGATTATTATATCCTCCTCCAAAAAAATTAAACTTTCTAACAAGTACATAGGATAATCCAATACTTATTAAAATCCATAATCCAAAAGCAGAGTAATCAATTAACGTGAATGTTTTCATAATTTATGTATAGAAATATTATTTTTAACTTTCCAAGCAATAAATATCAGTAAAAACTGAACTGGTAATCTTATTAAAGCAGCATTATGACTTCCTACAGCAGGTGTTTCAGAAAAAACATCCGAAATGTGAATCGGTAAAAATAAAAGCATTAAAATTAAAATTCCCCAAGCACCAATAATTTCTATTTTTTTAAAAAATAATGCAAAACCAAATAAAATTTCCAATAAACCAGATAAATATATAATGGCTACAGTAAATGGTAAAAAAGAGGGCACAAAAGGAATATAATTAATAGGGTATATAAAATGCTGTAAACCACTAAAAATTAAAAATATCGCTAAAACTATTTTTAATATTAACCAGATTTTATTCATAACTCTAATATAATAATAATGAAATATTAAATAGTATTCATATTTATCATCTTTAGAACAAAAGGATCCAAACTTAATATCTATATAGTTTAATTAGTTAGTTAACAGAACAATAATTAATAAATCTAAACTTATAAAGTATTGTTTAGTGTATAAGTATATCTTTATTAGCTATTGTAAAACATAGGCATACTTCTTTTACTCTGTTAAACATACTTAAAATGTCTTTTTTTCACATTTTTTTTAGCAAATTGTAATAAATATTATAATTGTACATAAAATTTTACAATTGTAGTTGCTGAATTAAAAGACGTAGACTATATTGCATTGATAACATATATAATATTATGAAAAAATTTATGGAATTTTGGGGAGTTTATTACCCTATTGTATTAGCATTTCTTTCTTTCCTTTATTCAGTAACACTTTGGTTCACTGGAAACCAGTTGGAAGGAATATTTGTAGGTATTTGGGTACCCTCTATATTATCAGCTTCAGTGGCTTTAAGACAAAGAAGAACTGATAATCGAAATCAAAAAAATATGTAATGGAGAATATAGGAATGTTCATTATGGGTTCTGTTGTATGTGGATTGTACCTTACAGGGTATTTATATATGATAAAATATGCCAACGATTCTCACGACAAAGCTATAAAGGGTGACAAAGAAAAGGCAAAACGCAAACTTTCTGCATCCGATGATAAGATATTAAAAGAATAAGACCTATTAAGATTAATATTTTACTTAAAATGAAAAAATCGCTATTTACTATAATCTTTTTACTTTCTGTTAATTTAGGATTCTCCCAGGATGATAATTACAAAAATCTTTTAACGGAATATTTAAATTCCCAAGGAACCATTCAAACATTTGATGCAACATTTGCTCAGATGGTTAATATGTTTGGTGCAAAATTAGATGAAGAGAAGTTTAATGAACTTAAAACTGAAATGATTTCGAGCTTAATCGATAAAATGCTTCCTGTTTATAAAAATCATTTTTCTGAAAGTGATTTAAAAGCAGCTATTTTAATGTACAACACGCCAATTGGAAAAAAGATTTCCGAGAAGACAATATTAATTGCACAAGAATCTATGCAAGTATCTATGGATTGGGGCATGGAAATAGGGCAAAAAATGCAAGGTCTTATTAAATAACATCTAACAACTTAACTTACTGAATTAAAAGAAGAAGATATATCTATTTTATTTCGCTTGAAATTCGTAAGCTCCAATATCTCTTGTAGATATAATTGGATTTCCATCAAGGTCAAATGAGTAATGTCCATCATCATATCCATTATCTATGGCAGGGCTCTTGGCTGTAAGACGATAATCTCCCTTAAATAAATTTACTAAAAGAGGATTCGCAATAATTGCCCCTTCAGCATTTTCTTTGTTTTCAGCTGGATTATCGCTGAATACAATGATGGGGCTATCCAAATTAAAAAAGAGATTGTTTGAATGATTGAATTCTGCCATAGGCCAACCAAGATAAACTTGATTTCCTACTCCCTTGCGAGTTTTTTCTGACACAAGGACAACAAGGTTATTTCTGTATTTAGTTGGACTATCTGTTGCTTGGTTATTTGGGTCGTGTTCACGAAATACATTAGATTCGATATCAGGATGCTCAACTGTTCTTATTATTGTATTGTTCTCAATAAATGAATCTACCATAGGAGAAAATATTTGTGTAAAAGCACTATAGTCTCTTGATTCGTTGTAAGCCATAATCAAATTATTAAGGGTTCGGTCTTCTTTTTTACAAGTGCGACAATCCCCCAACCTAAATGCTCTTTCGAGATGTTTTTTTTCACAAATATCAAAGCCATAGCTTATTTCACAAAAACCCATATTTAGGCTGCTTTTATTATGATGAATAAAAATATTATTTCGAGGATTTCTTCCATCATCAATTTCTATTGCTCCACCATCGCCACCCCAAGTTCCACCTAAGCTATGATAGTTGTGTATAATGTTATGTGATATTTCAGTATTTCCAATTCCTATTCTTATACCAATAGGACCCCAGCCTGGAGGAAAAATCGGTCGGTTGCAATCATGAATATTGTTGTTAGTAATAAGACTAAACTCACTGTAAGAGTTTATTCCTATTGGGCAATCCACCACTTCATTATTACGTATTATCGCATGGTCTGCTCCTAAGTTCGCTTTTATTCCACCTAATTTCCAAACTGTTAAGAAAAACCCATTAGACGCTGGATTCGTTCCATAAACATATAGGTTCTCTACAATCTGATAATCTCCGTTTATTTGAATTGCATTCCCATTGAATACGCTGTCATTGGTATTTGTAAACTTTGGAGCATCACCTTCTCCATAAGCCGAAACAGTAATTGGATTGTCTTTTGTTCCATTACCATTAATCTGAAGTCCATGGGAATAGCTTGTGCCCCTTTTAAAATATACATTGTCGCCAGGTTCAAAGATGATAGAATTAATTTTTTCTACAGATTTCCAAGGGCTATCAAGCTGTTTTCCGCTATTTTCATCATCACCATTCTTTGCATCCACAAAATATCCTTTTAAATCTAGGTTTGAATTTATTTGTGTCTTTTCAGGATTTACCGTAAAACCGAAAACAAGAAAATAGAACAAAGAAATAATTGGAATAAACAGTAGTGGCAGTATTAGTTTTTTCATACCATTAAAAAGTAAAATCAAAGTAGGTATTAGGATATGGCTCATCAATTAGTGTAAAATGCCACCATTCCTTTGAAAAAGATTTAAAACCATTTTGATTCATTATATTTTGCAAATAGTTGCGATTATTTTTTTGGGAATCTGTTATAGAGTCATAATCTATCCAAGATTTATTTCCAAAAAAATCCCAACCACTTCCCATATCAAGCTCATTACCATAATTAATACTATCAGTAAAAATTAAAGTAATATCAACAGTACTTCCTCTACTATGCCCTGATTTTTCAGAAATATATCCCTTAAAGAAAAGACTATCCTTTTTCTCCTTAGGATAATATTTGCTTTTGGTAACAGTATCTTTCAAGTCTTTTGCCCATTCAACAAAATTATTAACAGATTTTTGAGGTCTATACCCATCAAATAACTTTAACCCTAAGTTTGTTTTTGAAAGAGTATTTTGAACTTTTGTTAAAGCATCTATAGTTTCATTAGTTAACAATATGTTTCTTGGATTTTCATATCCTTTAACAGTCCGTCCCAAAAAATTATCTGAACCTGAATATCTTAGATCAATAAGAATGGGAGGTTCTATGCTTTCTATTTTTGAAAAACCTGCAGGAACATTTGATGTATTACAAGAAAAAACAAGTTGAATAAATAGTAATAGTAGAATTAGTTTTTTCATATTCTAAATATAACAATTATCTAAACCTTATTAATCTAATCCCTTTATAGAGGACTATGTTGTTAATGTATAAATAATCGGGTCCTTTGAACAAGAAAAAACAAGTGGGATAAACAGTAATAGTAGAATTAGTTTTTTCATTATCTTAAATTTAACTCCATTTTGATAACTTCTTAATGTAGGATAAACTCATAGTTAGAAAACCAATTGCATAGAGTAAATACGGAATGACTTGATGAGGAAAAATATCTTTGATTAGATAGGTCAATAATATTATACTAAGTGAAATATAAAAAAGTTTTTTATTTAGAATTTTCACAACTCTAATATAACAACTAACGAAACTGATAATAGTAAAAGGAATTTTTTCATACTCTAATATAAGAATTATCTAAACCTTATTCTTCCTTTATAGATTACTATGTTGTTTAAAGGTCTTTTGTAGCTGGTTGTTATAGCTTGTCTTGGGTTGTCTACTTTCCAATACAGAAAGTCATTTTGTAATTTTTTAATCTGTTAAACTTACATAGAAAGTCTTTTTGTACACGTATTGTACACACAAATTGTAATTTCTATGCATTCAAGTAAGGTCATGCATTAAGCACTAACTTCTTTATGTCCATTGCAAGTTTTTTATTAAAAATATTGATGAATATTTTAGAATTGTATATATTAAATTTATTAATAATTTTATCGCTTGGACCTTTTAATATGATTTTTACAAAATAATATATAGTCCAGTTATAGTCTAGGCATTGTATATTTGAGTTTTTCCAAACATCTATTTTATAGAACTCTTTAATAGCTTCTTTTTTTTTTAAATTAATAAGTAAAAATACAATGTAAAATATATCAAATTGTAACCAATCATTTAGGTTGTACCATGAAGAATTTGCCCTATTTTTATTATTATAAAAATTTATTATTTTATTAAACAAATTAATTTCTTTTTTAACAAGAGAAATTGGAAGTAATCCACCTATTAATTTAATAGAATCATGAGATTTATTGGATAAATATTTTTCAAAAGTAAATTTGTTATTTATTAATAGAAATGTTAAGTATCTTCCTTTTACAAAATTATTTTTTATTTTTTGATAATTGATTTCAAAAAAATCACTTTTATTGATTTTTTGACAATTATGTTTCATATAACCTATATTAAATAGGTATAATTTTTTGAAACAATTATCTATATAATTATATTCTGAATCAATTGAGTTTATAAGAACAGTTTTATAATTCTCGTTTTTAGAATAATCAATAAAATTATGTATAAACAATTCTACAAAATTTTTATTTTTCCCTAATTCAATTAGAATAGGATTGTCGTTGCTTATAGATTTAAATGACAAATAAACTTCATTACAAAATTTAGTTCTTTGAAGTAGATTTTTTTTATGAGTAATGGAGTAAGGCGAACTACTAGTTTCTTTATCTGTAAATAAATTTAAGACCAAATTGTACTGCTTTTTAAATATTAACTTGTTAAATATTAAAGCTAAAAGGCTATAGTTATATTCTGTATTATCATTTAATAATTTAATAGCCATTTTATTTTTTTCTTCATTTAACAAATGGATTATTTTATTAGAAAAATCCCAAATTTTATATGGTCTATTTGAAATTAAATAATTATGATAATTTTTGTAATCACAATATTGAGAAAGTAAATCTAATGTAGAATTTCGTAAGGACTTTTGATTTGACTTTGAAACGCCATAAACTCTTCTAATAGTATTATAGCTAATTTCTTTGTTGGTTAAAAAATAAATATCATTGGATAGTCTTTTAGAAGAACCCAGATTACATATTTTTTCTCCAAATTTTATTTCAACTTCTTTTATTAAATCTTCCACTTTATTTTTGGTTAAGTGTTTTTACGATAATGGATCTATAAGTTATGTATTATTTTAATAGATATATATATATTTTATATAAATTATTAAATTAAATAATTGATTTATAAGTTTTTAAGTTTCGTTTTAGTTTATAAATATGTACTAAGTCTGTACTAAATAATTGTCATTAAATTATTAAAATTGATAAACACATTTAAATTTAAAATATTATGAAAAAATTAATTTTACTATTTGCTTTACTATTATTTACTTTTAATTCTTATTCACAATTTGGAATCGGCGTAGGTTATGGCAGTTCTAAAGCTACAGTTTCTGGATCAGCTTTAGGTGGTATATCGATTAGTACAGATAACATAAGCACTTATTCTTTGGGTATTTATAATAATTCAGTGCTGAGTGATGCTACATCATTAGAATATGGGTTGTCATATGGATTTGCAACGGTTGATGGAGGAAATTCAAGTTCATTAGGAATACCTGTTTCTCTTAAATACTATACAGGAGGTGAGAATTCAGGATTTCATCTCATAGGTGGGGTTGGAATTGGTATGGCATTAGGAGAAGTTGATACTGATGTCGCGAAAAAAACAAGCTTTTCAGGTGGATTAGGTCTTGGATTTGACTTGGGATCTAATGTATCTGCAAGCGTATCATATTCAACTCAATTAAATAACACTTCAAATATGGATGGAATAACAATAAAAGGTAGTGGGTTTGGTATTGGTTTAAAATATTGGTTTAAATAATTATTCTACATAATTTAATTTATTATAAATTATAAAATAATCCTTTTATGAATTACTTTAAATATTTGATATTTTTTTTATTTATTTTCTCTATTCATTCTTGTAGAACAACTAAGAATGTAATTAAGCCAATAAATTCGGATACAAGTACTGATATGGATATAAGCTCACTTTCTTTTTATGAAAGTGAGTTTTTTTTACACAAATAACAAATCAATTATATGAATAAGATTATATCAATTTGTTTACTATTCTTCTTTTTGATTTCAGGATCTTTAAATGCACAATCTAAAAGAGAGTTAAGAAAACAGAAAAAAGCTGAAAAATTAAAAGCTGAACAATTAGCAAATAATCCACCTCCAGTTTTAATAGTTCCTACAAAACCTGATGTTCCAGTTGGTTTGAAAAGAAAAGTAGCTATTGCTAGATTTTCTAATGAAACTTTATATGGAAAAGGTGCTTTTTACACAAAAGAAAACGATCCTTTAGAAAAAATGTCAACAGATATTTTAAGCTCTAAACTTGCACAATCGGGAAAATTTATTCTTTTAGAAAGATCAGATGATTTTAACGCTGATAATAGTTATGGTTTTAAAAAAGAAGATTTATTAGGCGTAGATTATATAATTGTTGGATCAGTATCTGAATTTGGAAGAAAAGATGAAACTGACACAAAACTTCTCTCAAGATCTAGAGAACAAGTTGCAATCGCTACTGTAAACATTAGATTAATTGATGTAAAATCAGGTCAAATTGTTTACGGAGAAGAGGGTAGTGGACAGTCTTCTACTCAAAACAAGACTTCATTTGGAGTAGGGTCAACAGCTAGTTATGACACATCTATTAATGATCAGGCTATTTCTGCAGCAATTTCAAAACTTATTGATAATGTAATAAATAAGTTAACCGACTCACCATGGAAATCATTTATTCTGGATAAAGATGGAGAGACATATTTTATTGCTGGTGGTAAATCTCAAGGGATTAAAGTGGGTGATATCTTTGATGTAGAAAAAAAGGGAAGACAAATAAAAAATCCTCAAACTGGAGGAATGATATCTCTTCCAGGAACAAAAATCGCAAAAATTAGTGTAATACAAATCTTAGACTCTCCAGTACCCAATAATGAACTTTCCATTTGCGTTGTTTCTGAAGGTTCTATAACTGAAACAGAATATTCTAATTTAATAGTAAAAGAAAATGAAAAGTAGTTTAAAAATAACTTTAGTATTATTATCCATAATAATATCTTCATGTAACGTTGGAAAGAGATCTACAATTACTCAGCTTAGTAGTAATTCACTACTTCATTTTGTTACAGATAACCCAGTCTTTTTAGAATCAAATTGGTCCATTACTATTGATGATAGTGAAGTCCCAACAATTATTAAAGTAGATAAAAACAATTCTCGATTTTCAAATGACACAACATATGAAATTTCAAATGGGACACACACAATTAATATTTTTAAAAATCAAAAATTTTATACTTCAAAAAAAGTTTTTATTGGAAGTAGAGAAACTAAAACAATTAAATTATGAGATATATTATATTTTTTATAACTATCAGTTTATTCCTTTCATGCGCTTCTACTAGTAAAAACTTATACTATTGGGGGAATTATGAAAACACCTTTTATCAAAAGGTTAATAAACCAGGTGATGAAACAACTCAAAAACATATCGAAGAAATTAAAAGTATCATAGAAAAATCAAATAAAAATAATATTAAATATAAAGTTGGTCCCGGAATTTATGCTGAATTAGGATATTATATGCTAGCAAAAGGTAACAGCGAAGAGGCTAACAGTTATTTTGCTAAAGAAATATCATTATTTCCTGAATCAACTACTACAACAAAATTTATTTCAAAATAATATGAAAAATATTCTAAAATTTTTATGCTTAATAATGATAATTAATTTAAGCTCATGCTCTAGTACTGCGAAAATTACTAAATTCTCACAATTTCCTGATCTTTATAAAGAGAATCCAAAATCTATTTTATTTATTCCTCCAATTAACAATACAACAGCTGCAGCAGCAAAGGATTTATTAAGAACCACAATAGCACCAATACTTTCAGAAAAAGGATATTATGTATTACCCATTGAGCCTATATTTGATTTTTTTAAATTAAATGGTGCATACAGTATAGCGGAAACATCAGACAAACTTCCTTTAGAAAAATTTTATGAGTTTTTTGAAGCTGATGCTGTACTTATGTTAACCATAAATGGTTGGGACAAGAAATTTTATGTTGTTGGTGGTCATGTTAGAGTTGATTTACTTTATGAATTAATTAGTACAAAAACCGGAAAAACTTTATGGAAAGTTAGAAAAAACGTAAAAGTTGATACATCTTCATCAAGTCAAAATGCATCTATATTAGTAAATATTTTAGCAACAGCAATAAATACTGCAGCTACCAAGTATGTAGATATTGCTAAATATGCTCACGTATTAGCACTAACTACAATTCCGTCTGGATTTAGATCTCCAAATTTCATGAAAGATAAAGAGGATCGAATAAAATTATAGATATTAAAAAACTATTTTACCTACTTGTTCATCTAAATGACTAATTACAGCATAATATTCTTGGATGTGTTTCTTAACCGCGTATTCAGAAATCTTATCAACAGGTATAATTGTAAATTAAGTCATGTAAGCTCATATGTACTATTTAAGTATCATTTAGATTTTATAAATTAATTAATTTTATTTAAATCAATAATTAATATGAAAAATATAATCTTAACTCTTTTTACTTTATTTTTTCTATTCTCTTGTTCAAAAGACGATGGACCAATAAAAGGTTGCACAGATCCTTTAGCTGCCAATTATAATTCAGCTGCAGAGGAAAGTGATGGTTTATGTGAATATTCATTAATTGGAGACTGGGAATTAACAAAATACACTTTGGACTCTACTAATGTTTTAGCTTCATACAAATATTTATATTTTGATGTTTATGCTAATTCTACTTATGATTTTTGGGGAGAGGCTAACGATGGAACAATGGTTCAATCTCTAGGAACTTATGTTATTGGTTCTAGCAAAACCACAATTACTATGACTCCAAATGATGGTAGCGGTGCAGAAACTTATACAATAACTCAGCTTAATGGAAAAACTATTAGTATGTCAGGAAACACGTCTGTTGGGACTGTAAATATTAGTGCATTTAAACTTTAAAATTAAATTCTATTTCCCTCACAGAGTAGTACAGAATAGGTGTTTATTGGGTATTAGTTGCACCCCTGTCTACTTTCCAATACAGTAACTACTTTAAGGTATTTAATTAATATTTAAACCCTTATAATCAGTATATTAAGTATTTATAATCTAAAAAGTTAGGGCACTATTGGGGCACTTTTGTTTAATTTATGATTCAAAACATTAATAAAATATTAATTAATTAAGTTATTTAATCCTTATTTAACCCATACAGGAATTACTTAATAAATAGGAGTAATAAACCTATTGTCATCTAAACTCCATTGTACTTGCCAAGTTCTTCCAAGTTTTACATCAAGAAGCAAAAATGTATATGTGTTTTTAGTTGGATATAATTTGAATCTTCCAGCTGGTAAGTCATTAAGCCATTCATATTCATCTCTTGGCACAAGTGTTTCAATATTTATAACAGTTTTAAATCTGGTTTTACTTTCTTTACTCCATTGAACTTGCCAAATTGAACCTGAAGCAGTGTCTAACATTAAATGATTATAAGTGTTATCAGTAGGATATAGTTTATATTTTTCTGGAACTTCAGTTTTAAATGCAGGAACTGCTCCTGGTGTTTCTAATGTAGTTTCAACAAATTCAGGGTCTTCAAAAGTTTCTTGCCCAAAACTCGCAAGTGGAATAAACAGTAATAGCAGAATTAGTTTTTTCATAAATATGATTTATATTTCAGTCCATACATAATAAATTACAGCACCAACAATTATTGTTACAGCAATTACAAATAGAACTCCTAACAAATTAGATTCTTTTGTTTTTTTATTATAAATAAAATCTTTTAGTTTCATAATAGTAGAATTAGTTTTTTCATTTTTTCATTTTTAATATTTTAAATTCTTGTTTCAATCAATTTTTCTTTTATAATTTCCGACCAAAGTTTATATCCTTTTTTGTTTAAATGTAATTCATCTGAAATAAAAAAAGATTTAATTGGCAA
>Ga0209384_1000656_pt1 | contig 20663 bp, 22 predicted proteins | sample CoawatmetaG05DNA_FD_187511 | JGI IMG/M metagenome (GOLD analysis project Ga0209384, IMG submission 187511) | Marine microbial communities from the West Antarctic Peninsula - Coastal water metaG058-DNA (SPAdes) (version 2) | ecosystem: Environmental > Aquatic > Marine > Coastal ... | reverse complement strand
CTGATGTTGCACCAAAGAAAGCTAAGGTAAGTGTTGCACCAAAGAAAGCTAAGGTAAGTGTTGCACCAAAGAAAGCTAAGGTAAGTGTTGCACCAAAGAAAGAAAAGAAGAGTTTCTTTTCTTTTACAGAGAAAATAAAAGAAGGATTAACAAAGACAAGAGAAAATTTAAGCACTCAAATTACTGATTTATTTCATAATAAAAAAATTGATGAAGCTTTTTTTGAAGAACTTGAAATGATTCTTCTTACTGCAGATGTTGGGATTCAAGCAACTGAAATGCTAATTCAAAAAGTTAGGTTAAAAGCTAAAGAAGATAACATTCAAGATGAGTCAAAATTAAAGGTTATTCTAAAAAATTGTCTTTCTGAAATTTTAAGCCCAATCGAATCTACTCTTGAAATTACTAATAACTCACCATTTGTTATTATGGTCGTTGGAGTCAATGGGACAGGGAAAACAACAACAATTGGTAAACTTACTAAATTTTTACAGGATAAAGGAAAAACTGTTTTAATTGCCGCTGGCGACACTTTTAGAGCTGCTGCAACTGAACAACTTACGGTTTGGGGTGAAAGAAATAATGTTACTGTGATTTCTCATGATACGGCAGATCCCAGCTCAGTTATTTTTGATGCTGTAAATTCAGCCAAGGCAAAAAATATCGATGTTGTCATTGCCGATACGGCAGGCAGATTACCTACACAAAAAAATTTAATTGATGAAATTACAAAAATTAAGAGAGTTATTTCTAAATGTCATGCAGAAGCGCCGCAGGAAATATTATTAGTTTTAGACGCAAATACTGGTCAAAATGCAATTACTCAACTTAAAACTTTTGATGAAGCCTTGGGTATTACTGGACTTGTAATGACAAAGCTTGATGGAACTGCGAAAGGCGGCGTTTTGGCAGCAATAGCAAAAGAATTTCCTACTCCAGTAAGATTTATTGGGGTAGGAGAAGGAATAGATGACCTTAGGGAATTTAATGCAAAAGAATACGTAGAGGGAATGTTTTAATGATAAATTTTGAAAAAGTCTTTAAACGCTACCCTGGAAATATGGATGCCTTACAAGATATAACACTAGAAATTTTACCTGCTGAGCTTGTATTCGTAACAGGGCCATCAGGTGCAGGAAAATCAACTCTACTTAAATTAATTTCTTCAGTTGAAAAACCTACTTCAGGAACTATAGTTTTTGAAAATAAAAATTTATCGCAACTTAAAACTAAGGATATCCCTTATCTTAGAAGGCATTTCGGTATGATTTTTCAGGATCATAAATTACTTTATGATAGAAACTGTTTTGAAAATGTTGCATTACCTTTAGCTATAAATAACATTGATGGACTTGATATTAATCGAAGAGTGCGGGCAGCTTTAGATAAAGTTGGCTTACTGAATAAAGAGAAAATAATGCCAATCTCACTTTCTGGGGGAGAGCAACAAAGACTCGCCATCGCAAGAGCTATAGTTTCGCGCCCCTCCATCTTAATAGCTGATGAACCGACTGGTAACTTAGATAGAGAATATGCAGATGAAATCATGAATATTTTCTACAGCTTTCAGCAAGTTGGTGTGACTGTAATTATTTCAACACATGAACTACCAATCACCCCTATTAAGCATAAAAAAATACACCTAATTGGTGGGAAATTAAAAGGCCAAATAAATAATGTTCAATTACTTTCATAACCATTTTCAAGCATTTAATAGAGCTCTGGTTAGAATTTTTTCTAACTTTACCTCGTCTCTTATGATGTTTGTTGTTATAGGTGTTACTTTATTTTTACCGAGTTCTGGTTTGTTAATTGTAGAAAATATTTCTCAAATTTCAAATAATATTGCATATGACGCAGAGTTAAGCCTTTTTTTAGAAAAGGGGATCAAGCAAGATCAAATCGATTTTATCCAATCCGCCTTAAACAAAACATTAATAATAAAAAAAACTCATTACGAGAGTAAGCTAACTGCATGGGATAAATTGCAATCTAAATTAAACCTAAACCCTTTAAGTACAGGTATATCAGAGAATCCATTACCTGATGCATTTTTTATATCATTAAATACATTTAATGAAAAAGAAATAAATGCCCTTATAGATAATTTAAAAACTATTGATGGAGTGGAAAACGTTTTTTTCGATGCAGGCTGGGTTAAAAAATTAAGATCTATCTTGTATTTATTGAAAATTGGCTTGGCTTTCTTAGGCGCTATATTGATAACTATCCTTATTGTAGTTATTGGTAATACAATTCGCCTCCAAACATTGACTCATAAAGATGAAATAGAGGTAAGTAAGCTTATAGGTGCAACTAATAGCTTTATTCAGCGGCCTTTTATTTACACAGGGCTAATTTATGGCCTAGGTGGTGGGTTAATAACTATTTCCACCCTAAAGCTAACTATTGAAGTATTTAATAAAGCCGCCGTCAATCTAGAAGCAATGCTTGGTGGAACCTTTATTTTAAAAAATTTAGTATGGCAACAAAATTTAAGTGTCATTTTAATTTCTATGATAATTGGCTGCTCTGCATCATTTTTTGCCGCTCACCAATCTGTAAAAAAATTCGAAATATTTAAATAAACCCTTGTATCTAATGAAAATTTTAGTTTAAACTGGCACTCTTCAATAAAGAGTGCTAATATATAAGAAATTTACTAAGAGGAAATTTGTTCGTAGTATGAATAATTATTTATCTTTATCGTCGTTCAGTAATGCTGATAGTTTTACTTTATATCAACAATCTATTCGAGAAATTCCATTCCTAAGTCAGGAAGAAGAATATGAACTTGGTATGCGCCTCAAAAAGAATAATGATTTAGAGGCTGCAAAAAAACTTATTCTCTCGCACCTTAAACTTGTAATGAAAATTGCCCGATCATATAGCGGGTATGGTCTCCCGCAATCAGATTTAGTTCAAGAAGGCAATATTGGGCTGATGAAAGCTGTTAAAAAATTCGATGTAGATCGCGGCGTAAGATTGGTTTCATATGCAATGTTCTGGATTAAGGCTGAAATACAAGAGTATGTTGTTAGAAACTGGCGCTTGGTGAAGATGGCAACAACTAAGGCACAAAGAAAATTATTTTTCAACCTTAGAAGTCTCAAATCAACACTTCAACCACTTGGCTTAGATGAAATAAAATCAATTGCTAAAGAACTAAATGTCAAAGAAGAAGAAGTTCGTGAAATGGAATTTAGATTCAATGGGAAAGAAATATCAATTGATTATTCGAACGATGATTCAGAAGAAGAACAATTTCGCCCCATAGTCTACTTAAAAGACTCAGCTCTAATGCCATCAGAAGAAATAGAAAAAGCAGAAGCTGAATCAAGCAATACAAAAAACTTACAAAATGCACTTATAAAATTAGATATAAGAAGTAGAGAAATCGTTGAAGCAAGGTGGCTGAAGGAAGATAAAACTGACACACTTCATGAGCTAGCTAAAAAATACAAAGTCTCTGCTGAGCGTATTAGGCAAATTGAGCAAAATGCAATGAAAAAAATTAAAACATTCATAACATCAGCTAACGCATAAATCTCAAATAGTTAACTTTTCTGCTAAAATTCGCCATTTGAACAACTTAAAATTTAATGGCAAATACACCCACACCAAAAGAAATTAAGCTCCATCAAAAATCAAAGCTTTTAGAAATAATATTTGATGATGATACTGAGTGTAAATTGTCTTGTGAAATGCTCAGAGTTTACTCTCCCTCAGCCGAAGTTCAGGGCCATAGTCCGGATCAAGCAGTGCTTCAAATTGGAAAAGAAGATATTAACATCGTAGAGATAAACCCTGTAGGCAATTATGCTATTAAAATAACGTTTTCTGACGGGCACGACACCGGGCTTTTTTCATGGGAATATTTACATCATTTAGCAAAAAACTATGAGCAGCTTTGGCTCGAATATATTGGTAAGTTAGACGCACAAGGTATAAAAAGGAAAACACTTGAATCATAAAAAAGACACTCATTTTGGATATGAAGCTATCAATAAAAGTGAAAAAAGTAAAAAAGTTGGTGAGGTATTCGATTCAGTAGCAACAAATTATGACTTAATGAATAATCTAATGTCTATGGGGCTTCACCATGTATGGAAAAAAATATTAATTGAAACAACAGATTTAAAATCTAAATCTAGAATACTTGATATTGCAGCAGGTACGGCTGATATTTCAATAGAATTTTTAAAAAAGAATAAAGGTTTTGAAATTTTCCACACAGACGTAAATCTAACAATGTTAAAAGAAGGAAAAAAGAAGCTAATCAATCAAGGTAGAATTATCTCTTCAGTACTTTGTGATGCAGAAGCCTTACCTTTTCCGAATAATTATTTTGATTGTGTAACAATTGGTTTTGGACTTAGAAATGTCACCAATAAAGAAGAAGCATTGAAAGAGATCTATCGAGTACTTTCACCAGGTGGAAAAATAGTAATTCTTGAATTTTCTAAAATATGGCAGCCTCTAACGAAAATTTATGATAAATTTTCTTTTAAAATAGTGCCCAAATTAGGTAAATTATTTGCAAAAGATGAGAAAAGTTATAAATATCTAGTTGAATCAATAAGGATGCATCCGGATCAAAACAAACTTTTAGAGCTTTTAGAAAAACAAGGTTTTGAAAAAACTAGCTTTATGAATTTATCAGCAGGAATTGTTGCTATACATAAGGGATACAAGTTTTGATTCATAAAATAAAAAAAATTGTAATAGATCATCTATTATCACAAAATGATTGGATGCAAACTACACTTATTGATCATCAACATAAAATAATAGCCATAGAAATTTCAAGATTAAAGATTATTTTTAAAGTAAATGAAAGTGGTTTACTTCAGTCTTTAGATGAGTCAGAAGAATTCGATTGCACTATTAAGTTAACAGTTAATGATTTTATAAATCAACTTGTAAATAATAAGAATGGTAAAATTTCAATCGAAGGTGATTTAGAGCTAGCGAAACAAGTTTCTCAAGTGCTTAAAAAAATTGAATGGGATGTCGAAGAAGATCTAAGTGGGTATATTGGTGATATACCGGCAATACATTCAACTAAAATTTTAAAAAAAGTTGTAACAAGTAGTAAAAAAAACATGATCAATATAGCAGGTGCACTTTTAGAATATTGGCAAGAAGAAAATCAGATTCTAACTAAAAAAACTGATGTTGAAAAATTTAATTCAGAAGTAGATAAAATTGTGGAAGATACCGAAAGACTTGAAGCAAAAATGAAAATAGTAATGCAAAAAATAAAATTATGAGTATATTTAGATTCCTAAAAATAATATTTATAATAATAAAATATAGATTAGATGAGTTTTTTAATTCAAAAATAATTTTTGGATTTCAGCTGCTTATTTATCCTATACGTCTTTTACAAATAAAAAAAATAAATCGTGCTGTTAGATTAAGATTGGCACTGGAACAACTTGGTCCAATCTTTGTTAAATTTGGTCAAATGTTATCAACTAGAAGAGACTTAATTCCTCTGGATATAGCAAATGAACTAGCCAAACTTCAAGATCAAGTACCAGCATTCCATTATTTTGATGTAAAAATTTTGGTAGAGCAATCTTACAGTAAGCCAATAAATGATATTTTTAAAGAATTCTCAAAAGAACCTGTAGCAAGTGCATCCGTTGCTCAAGTACATTTTGCTAAATTATTAAATGGTCAAGAAGTGGCTGTTAAAATTTTAAGGCCAAATATTGATAAAGCAGTTGATAAGGATATAAAACTACTTATAATTTTTGCATGGTTACTTGAGCATATATGGTCAGATGGTAAAAGACTTAAACCACAAGAGGTAGTTCAAGAATTCTCAAAACATACTAAATCTGAACTTAATTTACTTTTAGAAGCTGCTCATTGTAGTCATCTTGGTGATAACTTTAAAGACAAAAAACTTTTAATTGTTCCCGAAGTTTATTGGGACTTTTGTAATGAAAAAGTCATGGTGATGGAAAGGATGTCAGGAACGCCTGTAAGTAAAGTTGATGTATTGAAGAAAAATAATATTGATATCCCCAAGCTCGCTAAAGATGGAGTAGAGATATTTTTTACCCAAGTATTTAGAGATGGATTTTTTCATGCTGATATGCACCCTGGAAATATTCAAGTGGCAGATGATGGGAGATATATAGCTATGGATTTTGGAATAATGGGGTCTCTTAATGATCAAGATAAATATTATCTAGCAAGAAATTTTGCTGCTTTTTTTAAGAGGGACTACCATGCGGTTGCTTTAGCTCATATTGAGTCAGGATGGGTTCCTAAAGAAACTTCAATTGAGGATTTTGAAAATGCTATTCGATCTGTATGTGAGCCAATATTCAAAAAGCCTCTAAAAGAAATATCATTTGGCAAATTGTTAGTAAGGTTATTTCAGACTTCGCGTCAATTTAATATGGAAATTCAACCACAATTAACTATGCTTCAAAAAACACTATTAAATGTTGAAGGATTGGGTAGAGATTTAGACCCAGATTTAGATCTTTGGAAAACTGCACAACCTTATCTAGAAAATTGGCTTTCTGAACAATATGGACCAAAAAGTCTTATTAAGTCGATTAAAAAAGAATTTCCTGAGTGGGTTAATATTGCCCCAAAGCTTCCAGGACTCATTCATGCTTACCTTAAGAATGAAAATAATATGCAATACAGTATTTTTGAAAGTGAAAATAAAAAAATTCGTAATGAAATTGAAAGGTTACAAAGTTTTTTTAAAATTACTTTAATATTCTTTTCACTATTATTTATCGTAATAGTTTGTAATTATTTTTTATAGATTTATAGAGAATTTATTTTTGGCATTTTTTGCAGAAAAAACTTGAGCGCTGGCCAAGTTTTAATTGAATAATCGGAAGTTGGCATTGAAAGCATGGCTGGTTTTCCCTTCCATAGACTTTATGCTTATTCTGAAAGTAGCCATTTTCACCATTGACATCAAAAAAATCGTTCATAGTGCTTCCACCTTTCTTTATGGCTTCTTTAATTACTTTTTTTATTGATTTAACTAAATTGACAACCTCTTTCATAGATATTTTTTTTGATATACGATTAGGTCTAATACCAGCATAGTGAAGCACCTCGCTTGCATAGATATTTCCGACACCGACAACTACATGGCTATCCATAATCGCATTCTTAATACACTGTTGTTTATTTCTTAATCTACTAAAGAGGTATTTAGCATCAAACTCCTTATTGAGTGGTTCTGGCCCTAAATTTTTAATAAGCTTATGAATGTAAGGATCATTTTCTGTCCACAAAATAGAACCGAACCTTCTAGGATCCCGATACCGTAGAATTAAATTTTTTTTCATAAAGTGGATGTCTACGTGGTCATGCTTATTTAATTCATTGCCAATGGACACAATACATAATCTACCAGACATCCCAAGGTGAATAATAAGTGTTCCACTAGTGAACTTAGCCAGTATATATTTACCTCTTCTACTTAAATCTAAAAGCATTTGATTTTTTAATAATTCAGGCAGTGCTGAGTTAATTGGCCAGCGTAATGAGTGATTTCTAATAATCACCTTTCCAACTTTAAGCTTTAAGAGTGGTTTTAATCCGAGCCGGGTGACTTCAACCTCGGGTAATTCGGGCATTAATTTTCTTCTTTCTGTTGGACGTGAGGATTGAGCATTGTGAAGCCTAAATCACTAGGAAAGTGATATAACAAACCCTCGTCCTTTCTAAATAAAAGCAATTCGGGAGATTCTTGAATCCTATAAAAGGTTAACTTCTTATTATTAAGCAAAATATCGAAACTCTTATACCCAACTCTTTGATCCATTTTGTATGGCTCAACAGACTTTGCTGGAATATTTTTCCATGTCATTTCATACCATTCATTCACATCAAATTGAACAATTGAAAGACTTTTGCCTTCAACACTCCATACGTTGTTACTATAATTTAATTTCAAGCGTGAGTCCTGCCACTGCTCAAGACGAGAAAAATCAAAACTCTTTATTATTTCAGATTTTGCAATAGGGTTCTTTTCTATTAACTCAACCGGCATAAAAGATGCGGTCTCAGAAAAGCCTCCACTAATTAGAAAAACATTGTCTTTATATAGAACGTATTGATCTTCATTTATAGGGTTATAAGTTCCAAATAAAATTACTTCTTTAAGATTGTTGCCTAAAAATGTCATTTTTAAATTTGGTTGATCTAATCCATACTTTGATAAGTCATCTGCACTTAATTTTTCCAAACTAGAAGTTGCAAGTATAGAAAGTATTCTATAAACATAAAGTTGGTCTGCTCTGGCCTTATGAGGGGATAGCATTCTCCAATGGTTATCAATTATTTTAAAATGAGTGCTTATCTTAGAAGGGAAATCTATCTTAAGTTCATCGAAGTCAGATAACTTAAAATTAGTTAATTCAAACTTAGATGACTCAACAGGTTCTTTTTGGAAAATCGTCCAAGAATATAGGGAGGTTATTAAAACTATAACTAACAACCCAATATTTGTTAACCATCTACTTTTCATATCTATTATGCTTTTCGTCTTCTAAACCAAATAGCAAAACCTGCAATAAACAGTGCCAAAGGGATAAAGTATTGAAAACTATGAAAAATAGTCCATGCAAGAAAAACAGATTTACTATCATTTGGAATTGTTACATTAACATCCTTAAGCGGCATGGGCTGAATTGTAATTAATTGGTCATCTCCAGCCAGCCAATTAATCATATTGATTCCAAGGTCTAAATTACCGCCTGAGGTAATAAAACTGTTAGATAAGAATGCAGCATTACCAACAACAATTGCTCTTTGACCTTTTTCTTCAAACTTTCTACTAAAAGCGATTCCAATATTAATTGGACCTTTTTTATCCTTAGTTTTATCAAAAATTAATTTCTGTGCTTCTATTTTTCCTTCACCAGCAAGCCAACCATTTCCAGCGACTTCAATTAATTTACTTACCTCCCAACCGTTCTCAAATGTACCTTTAGCAGCCACCTCATGCGCACCTGAATACAATGTTCTAAGCATGAAATTATTTGTTATGGGGTGGTCACCGTAAAAAGTTGCGAAAGAAACATTCTCATTTGCTCCAAATTGCGAAGACGAAGGGTCCACTACCTTTCCTTTTGAAACTTTTAAGCCTAAATATTCAGCAACGTTTTCGAGTCCTTTAAGATTGTCATCATCCAACAACCAAAGAATATTTCCTCCATTTTGCAAATATTTAACAATTTTATTAGCCTCGACTTTGCTAACATTAACCTGGGGGCTTGCAATAACCAATAAACCTCCTTCTTTAGGAACTTCTTTTTCAACTGTTAAATCTGGATTAGAAAATTTAAACCCTTTTTTTTCTAATTGTTTACCGAACTCTCCCAAATCATTATTTTTTATACCTAATAGATTTTTTTCTCCGTGACCATCTAGATACATAATAGGCTGCTCATTTGTTCGCGTTAATCTAACAAGTAGATTTGTTAAATCTTGCTCCGCAAATGGAGGGGAGATGTGTTCTGATCTTTTGTTATACTCCACAATGACTTCTCCATCCGTTCTGATTCCCATTTCTTGAGCAATTTTTGGCTCTTCCACAGGGCTTATAAATTTGATACTAATATTACTCTTTGTTCTTTGGTAGCGAGATATAAAATTTATAATTCCCTGCCTAAAAGTATCTCCATTATTAACATCATCCTTTGTTGCAAAGACAGTTAAATTAATGGGATTTGGCATATTTTGAAGAACCTCAATACTTCCTTGTGTAAGAGTATTTCGGTTTGCTTGTGTTACGTCTTTTGTTAACACAAATTGATTTGATAAATAGCCAAATAAAATTACTAATATTACAAAAAGTAAAACAAAAAACCAATTTTGAATTAATAGTTGTAACTTAAGTTTTGAGTTATTTTTCATAAAACCTACCCCCTTAACCTATCTGAATCTAAGCGTCTAACAGTTAAAACTAAGAAGGTTGTAATAAATAAAATAAAGTAAATAATATCTTTACTATCTATTATTCCTCTAGAAAAAGATTGGAAATGCTTCATAAGAGAAATGTAGCCAAACCAATGATTGGGTTGGCTTCCAAAAAACTTATCTAATCCCATTAAAGCAAACAAAGCAATGAAGCTTAGGATTGCTGCAACAATAGGCTGACTAGTTAAAGATGAGAAATAAATTCCTAAAGCTGCAAAGCTAGCCGCTAAAAGAATTAATCCCAAAGAATTAGAAAGCAAATAGCCAAAATCAATGTCTGACCAAATATTTAAAGTTGAAAGCATTAAGAGAATATATCCAACCAGGATGCTTAAAAAAATAATTAATCCTAAAAACTTACCAACTACTATTTCAGTTAATGAAATAGGAGCGCTAAATAAAAAAGGTAACGTTTGACTTTTTCTCTCACCACTAATTAAACCCATTGATAAGAGAGGGACTGCAAACAGCATTAGAAATGATGCAATACCATAAACTGTTTGACCAACAAATATTGTTACTCCGACTCTTTCAGCAGGCCTAATTGATCCTGACATAACTTCAAAATAGTTATTCACGCCCTGCAAATAAAAACTCCCAAAAGCTAGCATCAGCAAAGCTAGAATTATCCACCCCATAGGAGAGGCAAATAGACTTTTTAATTCTTTTCTAGCAACGTTTATTATCATAATTAAGTTTTTTCAACCTTGTTCGTTTGATCATCTAAAGTCTGAACTTGCGTTAATTGCACAAAGATATCTTCCAGACTGGTAACATGAGGAGCTATATGATAAAGCCCCCAATTCTCTTTGGCTGCTAAGTAAACAATTTCTTCTGCTGGCAAATACTTATCTTTAAATTTTATTATAAACATGCCCTGCTCTGCCCTTTCAACCGTCTCAACACCTTTAATAGCTTTAAGTTTGGTCAAGGTAGGCGGCTTTGAAAAGCCAATTAAGAGCTTATTACCAAGGCGATGTTGCTTTAAGTCTTCTATTGACCCATGAAACACAAGATTGCCTTTGTCAATGATCTGCACTCGATCACAAACCATTTCAACTTCAGGTAAAATATGAGTAGAAAGAATGACGCTGTGTCTCTTTCCAATGTCCTTGATTAACTTTCTGATTTCTCTTATCTGAATTGGATCTAATCCAACAGTTGGCTCATCCAATATAACAATTTCAGGATTATGGATAATAGCTTGAGCAATGCCAACCCTTTGTTGGTATCCATTAGATAGGTTTTCAATTAAACGATTACTCATATGTGCTAGACCACATTTATCTTTTGCAGATTCTACAGCTCTATGGACAGAAGAAGATTTTACTTTGTGAAAACGAGCAGCGATACTCAAAAACTCATTAACTGTAAATTCTTTATATAAAGGTCGAATTTCAGGCAAGTAGCCAATTAAAGCCTTTGCTTCTTTTGGACGCTCTATTATATCAATGCCACAAATCTTTACGCTGCCCTGCGAAGGTGCTAGATTACCTGTTAGCATTCTCATAGTTGTTGATTTACCTGCCCCATTTGGGCCGAGGAAACCTAGCACTTCTCCCTTATTTAGGTGAAATGAGACGTCTTTAACGGCATAATTACTCCCAAATTGCCTTGATAAGTCAAACGCATTTAGTGTAGCTTCGGTCATTTACTTTTCCATTAAATTTGAATGTATGAGTTTATATGAAAAAAAAAGTTTCGATAAAATTAAATCAAACTGAATTATATTCAATTTCCTAAGTCTTTAAAACTTATATTAAGAGAAAGATTTTTAGTTTAAACTTATTGAATATCCAACAGAGAATTAAAGTTAAAAAATATGATAAAAAATACCGCCATGAAAATTTTTATTTCAACACTATTAAGCATCAATATCCTTTGCATCTCCAGTTTTTCTCATGCTAATGATACAGTTAAATTGAAAAAAGAGGATGAGGTATTTAACGAGAATAATCCGCCTCAAATAACAGAAACCAATGCAGAATTTGTTTACAAATTTTTGTTAGCTGAGATTGCTGCACAAAGGGGAGATCTGAATACAGCAGGTCATATATATTTCGACCTAGCAAAGCTAACTAAAAGTATTCCTTTAGCAGAACGTGCGACTAGGATTGCTGGCTCAGCAAGAAATGGTAGGTTAGCTATGGATTCAGCGAACATTTGGCAAAAGCTAGATAAAGCCTCAATTGAACCAAAAAGAATTCTAGCTGAATTATTTATTACAAGTGGCAATCTAGCAAAAGCAAGACCACTAATCAAAACACTTTTAGAAAAAGAAGAAAAAACGAGAGCAGAAGGCTTTTTGTATCTTAATAAAATTTTATCTCAAGTAGAAAACAAAAAAAATGCGCTCCGATTTATTTTGGACATTAGTAAGCCATATTTAGATGTTCCAGAAGCAAGATTTGCCATTGCTCATGCAGCTTATTCTGCGGGTAATAAAAAATTGGCTATTGAAGAACTGGATAAAATTGAATCTATAAATTCCAAATGGGAAACAGCTGCTCTATTTCGAGGGTATATTATTGGTCAAGAATGGCCAGAGAAAGCTTTAGCTTTTTATCAAGATTTTTTAAGAAATAATCAAAAATCAAATGAAGTTAGACTTGAATATGCAAAAGCCTTAACTAATCTAAAAAAATATGATGAAGCTAAAAAACAATTTTTAAAGTTAGTTAATAGCTCTCTAGCTTCTTCAGAAATTAGTCTTACAGTTGCATTGTTAGCAATCGAATTGGATGACAATATTCTTGCTGAAAAATATTTCTTACAAAGCTTAAAGCGTGGTCACCCTCAGCCTGCTCAAATTTATATTTACCTTGCAGGTATTTATGATGATAGAGGTGATTTTGATGAAACTTTAACCTGGCTAAATAAAATAACTAGTGTTAATAATGAATATTATATTGATTCAAAAATATTAATGGCTGAATACATTTCAAAATATGACTCAGTTGATTCAGCTCTTGAGATGTTGAGCCAGCTAAAGAAAAAACAACTTTCATATAATGAGAAACTAATTATTCTTAGAAATAAAGCATCATTACTTTTAAATGATAATAGGAGTCAAGATGCTTATGATTTAATGAAGCTAGAGGAAGAAGAATTTAAAGATTCTCCTGAATTTAAGTTTGACTATGCGATGCTTTCAGAAAAAATGGGTAACACTTTACTAATGGAACAGCTTCTTTTAGAGGCCATCAAACTGAAGCCAGATTATGCAACAGCATATAATGCACTCGGGTACTCTTATGCGGACAGAGATATCAAACTGCCAGAGGCAAAACGGTATATTGAAATTGCCTTATCTTATGAACCAAATAATCATTACATTATGGATAGTATGGGGTGGATACATTTCAAATTAGGTAACTTAGATATTGCTTCACAATACATAAAAAAAGCTTATGCAATAAATAAAGATCCAGAAATTGCAGCTCATTTAGGAGAAATTCTCTGGATTCAAGGCAAAAAAGAAGAGGCCCTAGAGTTATGGAAGAACTCTCTTAATCGCCATCCAAGCAACACTGTTTTAATAGAAACTACTAATCGATTAAAATAATACTTAATATATGAGAATAACTTTAGTTACTCTATTTATTTTATTTCTAGCAGGTTGTTCGCTTCCCTACTTAAAAAAAGATGGTGAAATTCTATCGTACGAAGAATACAAAAATGCACTAACTACAGAAAAGACTAATAAATTTAAACTTAATGGAAAATTATCCCTGTTTGTCAATAATAAAGGGCAAACAGGTAAAATTTTATGGGATTTTGAAAATAATAAAGACACCATCCACATATTAAATCCCTTTAATACTAAAATAGTAGAAATTATTTTATTAGAGCCAGGTAAAAAAGTTATTTTAAAATTTTCTAAGAATAATAATGAAGATTCTGAAGAATTGATTTCCAAAATTTTTGGTAAGAAAGAAACTATTTTCTTACTAAAAGAATTTATTGTAAATCCACCAAAACAACTAGCTAAAGAAAATAATATTTCCATAAAATATAAAAATTGGAATATCTATTATCAGGGAAATAAAATTATAAGGGATCAAGTGATGCCAAATACAATTGAATTTGAAAAAAATAATATTAGCCTAAAAATATTTATTGCAGATTGGGTTTTATGAACAGCAATAAAGAACTATTAGATTCTGGCTACACTAGATTCTCTGCGCCAGCTAAATTAAACTTATTTCTTAAAGTTATTAATAAAAGAAAAGATGGATATCACAATATCCAAAGTGTATTTCAATTAATTGACTTACAGGATGATATTTTTATTAAACTTAGAAATAAAGACAACCAAATAACTATTAAAAATTCTTCCTTACTAATTAAACCTGAACATGATCTTGCATTCAAAGCTGCAGAGTTAATGTTGATAGATCGCCAACTTGGTGCTGATATTATTATCAATAAAGAAATTCCTATAGGAGCTGGTCTTGGTGGCGGTAGTTCGAATGCAGCAACAGTTATAATGGCCATTAATAAATTAGGTAAATTTAATTTAAGTAAAATAAATTTAATGAAATACGGTCTAAAATTAGGTGCGGACATACCTTTTTTTATTAATGGAGTAAACGCATGGGTTGAGGGCATTGGAGAGCTCTTATACGATATTAAAATAACTAATTCCACTTATGTTGTTATGGTGCCAAATTTAAGCATTAATACAAAAAAAATTTTTGAAGGTTTTAAATTGACAAATTCCTTAATTCCGTTGAAAATAGCCCACTCTTACAACGCTGTTAAACATGATTTTGTTAGAAATGATCTTGAGGAAACAGTTATTAAAAAATATGTAAAAATGGCTGAGCTTTTAAAATGGATGAGTTGTTTTGGGAATGCTAAAATGTCTGGTACAGGCTCAAGCATTTTTTTAAGAACTAAAAATCTTAGTACAGCAAAATCAATAGAAAAAAATAAACCAAGAAATACTGATTGTTTTATTGTAAAGGGCTTATCGGTTCACCCTTTTTATTCAACCGATCAATTGGGGAGTCGCCAAGCTGGTTAAGGCACATGGTTTTGATCCATGCATGCGAAGGTTCGAATCCTTCCTCCCCAGCCAATATAAAAGAGGATAAACTTTTTGAATACTAAAAGCTTGATGGTTTTCTCAGGAAATGCCAACGAACAACTTGCAAAACAAGTAGCTAAACATTTGAATATCACGCTAGGCAAAGCTTCTGTTGGGAGCTTTAGTGACGGTGAAACTATGGTTGAGCTCCTTGAAAATGTTCGTGGTAAAGATGTTTTTATTCTACAATCAATAAGCCACCCTGCTAATGATAATTTAATGGAAATTATGGTAATGGTTGATGCTTTAAGAAGGTCCTCAGCAGCAAGAATTACAGCTGCTATTCCTTATTTAGGATACTCAAGACAAGATAGGCGTCCTCGATCAGCAAGAGTAGCAATTACAGCTAAAGTGGTAGCAACTATGCTAACAAGTGTTGGTGTTGATAGGCTTTTAACAATGGATCTTCATTCAGATCAAATCCAAGGCTTTTTTGAAATACCAGTAGATAATATTTACGCTACGCCGGTACTTTTGGAGGACCTCATTAAACAAAAACACAAGGATATAGTTATCGTCTCGCCTGATGTTGGTGGCGTTGTTAGGGCGCGTGCTTGTGCGAAAATATTGGGTTCAGATTTAGCAATTATTGACAAAAGAAGACCAAAACCAAATGTATCAGAAGTTATGAATATCATTGGTGACGTTCAGGGCAGAACTTGCATCATAATTGATGATATTGTCGATACTGCAAATACATTATGTGAGGCAGCTCTAGCATTAAAAAAACGTGGTGCAAAAAAAGTAGTGGCTTATGCAACTCACCCTATACTTTCTGGTGATGCAATAAATTCAATCAACAATTCTGAACTTGATGAAATTGTAATTACTGATACAATTACGCTTGAGCAAAATGCCAAAAATACTAAAAAAATCAGGCAATTATCAGTAGCAGAGCTATTAGCAGAGACTATTAGAAGAATTAGTCATGAAGATTCAGTTAGTTCCTTATTTATGGAATAGAAATTTGGTGATTAAGTATAGATTTAATTAACTAATAGGCCTGGTCGCGGGTCTATTTTTATTTAGGAGCAGTTAAAAATGAAAATTGAAATAAATGCAAAAATTAGAGAATCGAAAGGTACGGGTGCGAGCCGCCGTCTTCGACATTCAGGCAAAGTTCCTGGAGTCTTATACGGTGGGAAAAATGGAGCTATGAGTATAGAATTGGATGACAAAGAATTGTTTATGCAATTTAAACATGAAGCTTTCCATGCTTCTATTCTTACTTTAAATTTAGATGGGAAAAAAGAACCAGTATTACTTAGAGACTTCCAAATGCATCCAGTAAGAAATAATATTCAACATATTGATCTACAACGTATTGATGAGAATAAAAAACTAAGCGTTAAGATACCATTCCATTTCTTAAATGAAGAAATTGCACCAGGAGTAAAATTAGAGGGCGGTATTGTATCTCATATTATGGTTGAAGTTGACATTGCATGTCTTCCTAAAGACTTACCAACTTATATTGAAGTTGATTTAATTAACCTATCAATCGGAGATTCAATTCACCTATCAGAAATAAAAGTACCAGAAGGCGTTGAATTAAGTAATTTATCTGAAGAAAATGATCCAATCATAACTTCTATATCTAGACCAAAAGTAGTTGTAGAGGAAGTGATAGCGACACCTGAAGGCGAAGAAGGCGAAGAAGGCGAAGAAAGTGCTGAAGGTGCTGAAGGTGCTGAAGGAGATAGTTCGAGTAAAGATGGAGAAAGTTCTGATGAGTCAAAAAAAGACTCTAAAGAATAAACTTTTTATCGGACATTTAATTTTAGGATTATATGGATTCTAATGACTGGGATTAGGTTATTTGTTGGTCTCGGAAATCCTGGTGATAATTATCAAACTACCCGTCACAATGCTGGTTTTTGGTGGGTAGATTTTATTACTGAAAATCATCGCTTATCTTTAAAAAACAGCTCGAAGTTCTATGGACTATATGGAAAATATTCAAAAGAAAGTGAATACTTTTTTCTAAAGCCTCATACATTTATGAATGATAGCGGTAAATCTGTTGCTGCTTTATCTAATTATTATAAAATTAAGCCAGAAGAAATACTCATTATTCATGATGAACTTGACTTGTCTCCAGGAAATACTAAGTTAAAGCTTGGTGGTGGTCATGGTGGTCATAATGGAATAAAAAATATTGAAGCCCAATTAAAAACAAATAATTTTTGGCGTCTAAGACTCGGCATTGGCCATCCAGGAGAGAAGAGCTTGGTCCATGACTATGTTTTAAATAAACCCCAAAGATCTGAAAAAAAAGCTATAGAGGATACAATTTTTAACAGTTACAAAATTTTTTCATTACTTACAATAGGTGACTTTGAAAAAGCAATGCTAAACCTTCACTCAAAATAAAATATTAGGATTAATCTATGAAATGCGGAATTGTTGGCCTACCAAATGTTGGAAAGTCCACTTTATTTAATGCTATAACAAAAGCTGGAATTGATGCTGAGAATTATCCCTTCTGCACTATTGAGCCTAATATTGGAATTGTAGAAGTTCCTGACCAAAGAATACATGTACTAAAAAAAATTGTATCCCCCTTAAAGACACAACCAGCAACTGTAGAGTTTGTAGATATCGCAGGATTAGTCGCGGGAGCGTCAAAAGGAGAAGGTCTTGGTAATAAGTTTTTAGCCAATATAAGAGAAACTGACGCAATTATGCATGTTGTAAGATGCTTTAATGATGAAAATGTTATTCATGTTGGTGGGAAAGTAAATCCATTGTCTGATATTGAAACTATTAATACTGAGTTGATACTTGCAGATATGGAAACTTTAGAGAAAGCAATTCAAAAAGAATCTAAAAAATCTAAATCAGGAGATAAAGAATCATTAGCACTTATCAATGTGTACGAAAAAATTGAAATTGCATTTAATCAAGGAGACTTGGCGTGTCATGTTGACTTAAATAAAGATGAGCTAGATTTAATTAAACCTCTTTGTTTGATAACAATTAAGCCGGTGATGTTTCTTGCAAACGTGGATGAAAATGGATTTAAAAATAACGATAATCTAGATGAGCTTAAATCTTATGCCTTTAAATTTAATATCCCTGTAGTTCCTGTAAGTGCAAAAATTGAATCCGATATTTCTAGCCTTGAGGATGAAGAAAAAGAAATATTTCTATCTGAAATGAGTTTGGATGAGCCAGGATTAAATCGTGTTATTCGCTCTGCTTATAATCTATTAGGGCTGCAAACATATTTTACAGCAGGTGAGCAAGAAGTTAGGGCCTGGACAGTGAAAGTTGGTGCATCCGCTCCTGAAGCAGCTGGAGTTATTCATACAGACTTTGAAAAAGGCTTTATTAGGGCTGAAGTAATTTCTTATGATGATTATATTGAGCTTAAAGGAGAGCAAAAATCAAAAGAAGCCGGAAAGATGAGGCTGGAAGGTAAAGACTATGTTGTGAAAGATGGAGATGTAATGCATTTTAGATTTAATGTTTAATATCTTTGACTTTACAAGTTGAAAAAAAGTATAATCCACGTTATTTAAATCATATGGTGATGTAGCTCAGTTGGTTAGAGCGCAGCATTCATAATGCTGAGGTCGAGAGTTCAAGTCTCTCCATCACCACCATTTCTTAAAACACTAACCGGTTTAATAAAATTAAATGAAAATATTCCGAATTATTAAAAGTGTTTTATCTGCATTTTGCGGAATTCAATCAAACAATAATTTTCATAAAGATGATGAGTTTATTGAAAATAATGGGGTAAAATATTTTTTAATTATTGGCTTTATTCTTGTTCTGATTTTAGGTCTTTTATTATTTTATCTAGTAAGCTTTATTCTTCAATAAAGTTTTGTAATTAAGTTTTTTTGTAAGGTGTTCTTTCCTCTAATTCGTTACTATATTCATTAATTCTATTCAGTTCATCATTTAAAAAATTGCTTATTGCAACTTTAAAATCAGGCTGTGCTATATAGTGATTAGAATAAGTATCGAAAGGTTTAAACCCTCTAGCTAGCTTGTGTTCACCTTGGGCACCACCTTCGAAATATTTTATTTTATTTTCAATACAAAATTCTTGTCCTTGGTAGTAACATAATTCAAAATGAAGTCCAGAAAAGAATTCCAATGCCCCCCAATACCTTCCGTAAAGGGTTTCCTCGCCAATTATATTTAGAGCGCTGGCTATTTTAATACCATTTTTTGTTGCAATTATCACCAGCAGTTTATTTGGCATAGTTTTAACTAATTCATAAAAAAAAGATTTTTTTAAATAAGGCGTAGAGTTATGCAGTCGATAAGTCTCGCAATAACATTCGTAAAAAAAATCTATATCTTCACTGCTAATATCTGCACTTTGTTTGCGCTCAACAATAATTCCATTTGCATCAATCTTTTTTCTTTCTTGTTTTATTTTCTTTCTCTTATTGTGCGAAAGAGTTTGGAGAAATTCATTAAATGTTTGGTATGAATTATTATGCCATTTAAATTGAATACCCTTTCTTGAAAGCCACCCCATTTTATTAAATAATTCATGGTCGTTTTTGTCAGGAAATAAAATATGGCATGAGGATATCTTATACTCCACTAAAATCCTCTCAATTGCCTTAATCATAGCTTTCTTGACCTCGATATCATTGGCCAATAGTCTGGTTCCTGTGATGGGTGTAAAAGGGATAGCAGATATCATTTTTGGATAATAATTTAAACCATTTTGTTGAAAGGCGTCCGCCCAAGAATGATCAAAAACATATTCTCCATACGAATGTTCTTTTAAAAAAATAGGTATGAATCCAATAATTTCATTATTTTTTTTTGCGACAATAGGAAAAGAAACCCAACCAGTGTTTTCACCAATAGATTTTGATTTCTCCAAGGAGATAAAAAAATTTATATCTAAAAATGGTGAGTTTGTATCTAAGTGGCTAATTAATTTTTTTAGCTCACTATAACTAGAGCCTGAGATTATTTCTATCATAGAAAAACGAGTTTAATTCAAAGATAAAAAAATTAAAAGCTATAGTTTCTTCTTAATTGAATTTTTCTCTAAAGATGCTGCAGAATCTTGATTAATTTTCTCTAAAACTATTGAATTTTCATTTAATTCTTGATTATTTTTTCTTTCGAAGGTTTTAGCTAAAATTGCAATCTCATCTAAGGTTATAACGTTATCATTGTCAATATCAACATCTCTAAACATCCTTGCAACTTGAGGAAGACATCGAGTTGCTTCAAAAACGTCTAAAGTATTGTCTGCGTCACTATCGCAAGCTAGAAACCTTAATTCAACACTATCAAGCATTGCTCTTCTCTTCTGCTCGTAAATAGCATTATTCTTATCCTCAGCTCTCGAGTATACGGCCAAAGCATCTCGAATTTGATCTAAATCACTTAATTCATATACAATTTCAGAATCAACTGAATTTATCTTATTTGACGTAACATCTGCAAAAACATGATGTGTGACAAGCAATGTCATAAAAAAGAATAAGCTACTTTTGGATATTGTATTCAAATGTAATTTTTCAACTTTAATTTGGTTGGTTAGTTAGTGTGCTATTCAAATGTTAATCGAATATTACAAAAGTAACAATAATTGTAACAATATTGTTAC
>Ga0209384_1000651_pt1 | contig 20718 bp, 13 predicted proteins | sample CoawatmetaG05DNA_FD_187511 | JGI IMG/M metagenome (GOLD analysis project Ga0209384, IMG submission 187511) | Marine microbial communities from the West Antarctic Peninsula - Coastal water metaG058-DNA (SPAdes) (version 2) | ecosystem: Environmental > Aquatic > Marine > Coastal ... | reverse complement strand
CTTTTTAAATATTTATAATAGAATAAAAATAATATGGCAAGTACAATAATAACAAAAAATGGAACAGGATCCGCAGTACCTTCATCATTAACTCATGGAGAATTAGCCATTAATGTTGATCAGGGTAATTTATATTATGGAACCTCAGGTTCAACCGCTGTCTCATCTAGTTTTATTTTTACAGATATAAGCGCAAGTAACCTAAAAGTACTATCAGGGACCGGTAGTTTTGAGAAGATTCAAGTTAGAGGTGTGGGTGTAATTGATCAAAGATCATTTATAATCGAACAACCTTCAGCATTTAATTTAGATTTTAGAGAGGGAGGAGCATCTTCCCCCGCATTAACCATAACAAGCCAAGGTGGGGGATTACAACCAATAATAGTAAGTTCAAGTGGTAATTTTATAATAAACAATATAACATCTAGTGGTATTATAAGTGCAAGCGGAACTATTATAGGTGGTGGGTTAAACATAAATGGTACAACAACATTTAATGATGGAAATATTACAAATGTAGGAGCAATTAACGTTGATGCTATAAATGATGATGCCTCAGGAGGTGATACTAATATTGCATTAACTAATACAACACTAAATATTGAAGTTGGTGGAGAAACACTTTTAGAAACAACAGGTACAACAGCTAAATTTAGTGTTCCAATTGAAACAACTTCACATATAACAGCCTCAGGTAATATAAGTGCAAGTGGCGATTTATATTCAGGTGATAAACTTTATATTAATAATAAAGAAGCACTAGAGGATCTGGGTTCTTTGTTAGGAATTAATGAACAGAGTGATTTTGGGGGAGTACAGATTAATAGATCTAATACCCCTAAGCCGACTATTTTATACGGTAATGTAACAGCCTCAGGTAATATAAGTGCAAGTGGGAATATTTTAGCAAACACGGGAACAGGATCATTTGGAAGAATAACAGCTGATATTGGTCTATTTGGTACTGCTACTACTACAATAGGCGATAATATAGACACAACAGGTAACATAACAGCCTCAGGACATATAAGCGCGGTAGACATAACAGCCTCAGGAGACTTTGTTGGTACTGATTGTGATCTTAGTCGTGATTTAACAGTTGGAAGAGACATAAGATTAATTCGTAATTTTAGTTCAAGTGGAAATATAACAGCTTTTAACTTTATAGCTACAGGTTCAGGTGCTGCTCAAGGAAACATAACAGCTACTGGGACAGGTTCATTTGCACACATAATTGGTACCAAAATTGTAGGAGCTTTAACAGGAGATGTTATTGGAGACGTTACAGGAGATTTAACAGGTGAAGCAGATACAGTAGCAACAATTGCAGGTTTAGCCCCAAATACAGCAACAACTCAAGCAACACAAGGTGCAATAACATCATTAGGAACACTAACAGGGTTAAATGTTGATGGTAATATAACAGCCTCAGGAGATATAAGTGCAAGTGGAGATGTGTATGCAGATCGAATTTTTTCAGAGGGAGAGAGATCAGTAGAATATAATGGCTCTTCTATATTAATAGGTAATACATCTACTCCTTTAATTTTAAGAGGATCATCAACTAACCTTAATCAAGCTGGAGGTCTATTTGTATCAGCAGGCCCCATAACTGCCTCAGGTAATATAAAAACAGGTGGAAATTTATTTTTATCAGCATCTTCAGGTCACATAACAGCCTCAGGTAATATAAGTTCAAGTGGAGATATTAGGGCAAATAACTTTTATGGTTATTATTACCAATCCTTCCCCTCAAATGCAACTCTTAATTCTAATAATACTTATTATTATCTTCCCTTAACAGGTCAGTCAACAGCAGAACATGTATCTAGTAATGCAAATGAACGAATACCTCTTACATTAGCTTTTGATTCTCATCCAGTAAAATCAATGATTAGAAGTACAAATGGAACTGCACTTAATAACACTGCAGTAACAATGAGTATCCATTTTGAACCTCCTTTTTCACATGGAGATTTTCTAGCTCAAGCTCCTAGTACAGCTAATCCTGGAGATACAACAGATGGTCATATACTTTATGCAGAAGTTCGTACAGTAGGAGTAGCATTAAACCATAGTGCTATAGTAATTGATTGGTTAAATCCTATGAGTGGATCTTTTAATGATGGAGTAGACAGTGCACCTGCTGGTCATGATATACCTTCAGGTAGTAGAATAACTTTATCATTTAAAACTGACCATAATGCAAGTGTTTGTTATGTTGTAGATAATACTTTTGCTATAGATAATTCAAATTTATATTAAAAATAAATAATGAGTATAAAAATAAAATATAGAACTCCTAATAAAAGTGAATTTACCTCTAATGATATTATAATTGATGTTAAAAATGGATGTTTATTTTATAAATCAGATAATGATATTTATAAAGTACAAGGAGATAATCTAAGTACAGAAGAGGTAGAAGGAGGAACAACCTACAATGGTAATACAACTACATTTACCACAGACGATCCCATAATTTTATCAGAAGTTCCCGGGATACCTTCAGATGGTTCTACTGTCCAAATAGGAAAAAGAAATAGTTCTGGTCAGGGTACTTTAAGTATTCAATCTTCTTTTGGTGCAGTTGACATAGGACATTGTAATGATAGTTTTGTCCATTTTTTTGAAACTGGTGCTTCACTAGGATATTATTTTGATTCTCAAATTACTAATGGTGCAGGTATATTTAGTTCTCATAATGGTAATACTCAAATACAGTGCAATAGAGATACAACTAAGTCAAGAATTAAAGTAATAAACAGCGTATCAAATCCCTTAGTAGAGATTTATGGTGATTTAATAGCTAAAGCTCATGGTACAAATGCTACAGGAAAGATGTCAGCTGAAAATGATGTTGTAGCATTTGCTTCAGACAAACGTTTAAAAGAAAATATTATAAAAATACCAGATCCCTTAGAAAAAATTAAACAACTAAGGGGCGTTTATTATGATTGGAAAAAAGATGTAAAAGAAAAAGGTTTTCACCCAACCAGAAAAACAAACGAAATTGGTATGATTGCTCAAGAAGTAGAAAAAGTAATTCCTCAAGCAATTGAACCTGCACCCTTTAATAATGAGTATAAAACTATTAAGTATGATAGAATTATCCCCTTACTAGTTGAATGTATAAAAGATCAACAAAAACAAATAGACGAACTTAAATTATTATATAAATCTTAAAGCATGCCAGATTATAGTACGTTAAATTCTCAAATAAGTGTATCAAATGTTTCTTCAAGTATAATTTTTATACCTAAAGGATCTAAAACAGATCCAGCTACTGCTATATCAGCTTCAATTCCTCAAATTTTAGCTATAACATGTTCTTCAAATTTTGAAAATAGATTAACAAAATTATCTACTATAAATGCTTTTGGGATAATTACTTTAGCTAGTAGTAGTAATGATACTCGAATAATTTTAAGATATTTACCTAGTGCTTCATTATCTTCAAATAATTTCATAAGAAAAGATACTAACCCCACAGAAAAAGAAGATAATTCATTTGATCTTAGATTTTCAGGTTCAAAATTGGGAGACACAATAATAGATATACCTTTAAATAATAATGATGATTCTTTTATAGTAGCATATAGAACAGTAGAAGCATTAAATAATTCAGGTCCTTTTGGTAACTCTTTTAGTGCTAGTTTAGAAGATGATGGTAGTGGATTAGCTCTTTTATCTGCTTCTTTAGGCAATATGTCTATAGGATCAGGTTTTCAAATTAGAAATTCAGCTTCTCTAAAAGATGGTATTGAAGGTAAATTTTTAATTCATAGTTTACGTAGTGGTGCTTTAGCAAATCCTGATTTTTCAGGAACCCAAACAGAAGTAGGAGGTATGCAGATAGGTACTTCATTTAAAATAGGAAGTTCTGAACCTACCTTTACCTTTCATGTAGTACAATCGGGTTCAGGTGTAATGAATCAAACTTTTTTTGCGGGTAAAGTACCAAATACATCTGCTTCTCTAATTCAAAGAATAGACCCCATAGATAATAAAAGTTTTGAATTTTTAATTCCTTCTCAATCAATAGAATCAGAAGAAGACTTAATACCTTTTTATATTTCAGCTTCAAAAGCATCTTCAGCATCTTTAATTGTAGGGATAGGAACTAAAGATCCTCTAACTGACGTTGATATTAGAGCAAATGAATTTCAAATTCAAAGAAAAACAGAACGAAGAGGAATAAAAATTAATAATGAAGGTAATGTTGAAAGTTTTGATAAAAATATAGCAACTGCAGGAACAGGTAGTGAATTTATTTTAAATTTTTCCAGGGGAGTTGAAGTAAATCAGGATTTAATGGAAACTGTAGCTGGATTCAATTTCCCTAATGATGCAGCAGCTGTAGTATTCTTTAATGCATTAAAGGCCGACGAACAACAAAAAATATTATTTCAAGCAGAATCTCAAGGTTTTATTAGACCCCCATTAATAGGTGATACATTAGGATCAATTAGGTGGGTATCAGAATCAGGCTCAATATCAAAACCTGGTTCTACAACTGGATTTGGAAATAGATCAACAGGTGAAACAGCTGTAATTAAAGCTGTAGTACATGATGCTGATGCATCTGGGATTCAAGCAGATTTAATTTTTAGTGTTGCTGGTAAATCAGGAGGAGGAAGTCAAAAGTTTTTACTAGATGCGGGAAACTTACATCAAATGACGGGTTCATTAGATGTTTCTGATGATATACTTTTGAGTTCAAATAACAAAACTATAAAATTAGATGGGTCAATTACACATAGAGATAATCAGAATACTCTTATTGATTTTAATGAGAATGACATCCAAATGGGTGCCGCAAATTCAACAAATATTCTAAAAATTCAAGGAGATAATTTTACAATTAATCCTAATAATTCTAACTTTCAAGATTTTTTTGTAAGGGGGGAGAATAATAATAATCTTATAGCTGCAATTGTAACTGGAAGTGGTAAAGTGGGAATAGGAACAGCTACACCAGGAGAAAAATTAGAAGTAATAGGTAATATAAAAGCTACTGGAAATATACTAGCTCAACAATATATTGTATCTTCATCTGTAACTGTTGTAACAACACAACAATTATCAGGATCAACAGTTTTTGGAGATGATATAACTGATACTCATAGATTTTCAGGAAGTTTATTTGTTTCAGGAAGCTTAACAGCTGATTCAATAGATGGTGGGTCTTTTTAATTTACATATATGTATATGCGAATATAAATAATAATAAAAGTTATGACAGTAAAAGATAAAATCCCAACCCCCTCAGACATTAAAAAAGGATCTATTCAATTCACAAATGAAGAAATTAAAATATTAAGAGATTTACAATCACGTGTTAATCAAACAACAATTAATTTTGGTCAACTAGCTATTAATAAACTTAAGCTAGAAGAAGCTGAAGTTATGTTAAAAAAACAATTAACGGAGTTAGAAGTAGAAGAAAGTAAGACAGCAAAATCTTTATCAGATAAATATGGTAAAGGATCTCTTGATATAGAAACAGGAACTTTTACTCCTATAGAATAGTTTTTAAAAAAGTCATTATATTTATTAATGAATGGGTTATAAAATTAATTACCCACTTTGTTTTGGTTTGTGTTTTTCTTTTATATTTATGATAGAACCAATCGAAGACATAACATTATTAAATAAAATATAAGATGGCAGAACAAATTATTTCACCAGGTGTATTTACAAGAGAAAACGACCTATCATTCTTACCACAAGGAATTGGCGCAATTGGCGCTGCAATTATTGGACCTACAGTTAAAGGACCAGCATTCGTACCAACAGTAGTAAGAAGTTTCGCAGAATATGAAAGACGATTTGGACCCTTAAGTGGAGATACTTATGTTCCCCAAACAGTTAGAGAATATTTAAAAAATGCAGGATCAGTTACAGTATGTAGAGTATTAGCTGGTGGTGGGTATACTTTTGCAACTGGTGGTGTAGAACCTATTGGTGTAATTGTATCATCATCAATTTTGACTTCACATACAGCATCTCAAGCCAGCGCTGAATTCCAAGCAGTATTAGTGGGTGTACTTTATCCTTCTAAAAATGCATCTACTCCTACATTAGCAGATTCTATAATTGCAGATGGTTTAGATGGAACTACAGCAGAAGCTTCACTAACTAGTAGTTTTGCAGTAACATTAAGTGGTTCGAATGTTACAACAACAGCCTTTAATGCATCCCTAAACCCAACAAATTCAGATTATTTATTTAAATATCTTGGATATAGTGCAGATAACAGTAAATCAGGAGCAAATGCATACGCAGGTACTCCTGGTTACACTTACTTAAATTTTAAAAACTTACAATCAGACATGGCAGCTTCAGCTAGTGTAAGTGGATATAATGCTGGAACAGGATCTGCAGTTGTTTTTTCAAAAATGAGTGCAACTAGTCAATTATTTGATGGAGTTGGCCAAACAGAAGGATATGGTTATTCATCCACTCCATTTATTCAAGGACAAATTGCTTTAGGACAAAAAGATTTATTTAAATTCCATACTTTAGATCATGGAAAACATTTATGTCATGAATATAAAATTTCAATCGCAAACTTTAAAGAACCAGGTGATATTGATGGTATTGAACAATATTCTCAATTCTCGGTTATTTTAAGAAGAACAAATGATACAGATAAATCACCAATTATCTTAGAACAATATAATAATGTAACTTTAAATCCAGATTCTCCACGTTATATTTCAAGAGTAATGGGGGATAGATATCCACAATATAATGATACTTTAGGAAAAGTTGAATTACTTGGAAATTATCCAAACATTTCAAATTATATTAGAGTAGAAACTTCAGCAGCAGTAGATGCAGGATCTACATCTCCTAAATTAACACCAAAAGGATTTAAAGCAGTACAAAACACATTCGCAGCAGCTGCTTTTGCTACTGGATGTGCTTTCCCTTCAGCTTCTTATGAAGGAACACAACAGTTAGGAACAGATGATAATTATAATACTAAAGGATATTTAGGATTTATGTTCGCAGATAAAGAATCTGACAATGAAAACTTTTTACAACCTTTACCAAATTCTGCTCCATCAAACGTAGCAGGTGCATTTAGTGTTGAAAATTTCTTCGGTCATCCAAGTTCGAGTTTAGACTTTTCAACAGGAGGATCTGGTTCATTAAGCGCCTCAATTGATTCAACAGGAGCTACAGGACCTACATCTAACCAACTTAAATTTTCAGTTCCTTTTCAAGGAGGTGATGATGGTATAGCACCATATAAAGTTAAACAAACAGGAGAATTTATTACAAATACAAATCTATATGGTTTTGATTTAAGTACAAATACATCTGTAGGATATACAGCTTATAAAAAAGCAATTGACATTATTTCAAATCAAGATGAATATGATATTAATATGTTAGCTATGCCTGGTGTTATTCATTCATTACATCCATTAGTTACAAATGCAGGTATTGATATGTGTGAAGAAAGAGGAGATGCATTTTTTGTAATGGACTTGAATGAAGTAAATTCCTCAGTAAACACCGCTATAAGCAACGTAAGTGGTATAGACACCAACTACGCTGCAGTTTATTATCCATGGGTTAAAGTATTAGATACTGCCAAGAATAAGCCAGTATTAGTACCGCCATCAGTAATTGTACCAGGAGCTATAGCAGCTTCAGATAGAATTGCAGCAGAATGGTTTGCACCAGCAGGTTTAAATAGAGGTGTATTAGGAAACGTAATTGAAGCTAAAATGAGATTAAACCAAGCTGAAAGAGATGTTTTATATGATAATAAAATTAATCCAATTGCAACATTCCCTCAAACTGGAGTTTGTATATGGGGTCAGAAAACATTACAAGAAAGATCAACAGCATTAGATAGAATTAATGTTCGTAGATTAATGATTGCTCTTAAGAAATTTATTGCAAGTTCATCAAGGTACTTAGTATTTGAACAAAATACACAAGCTACAAGAAATAGATTCTTAAATATTGTTAATCCTTATTTAGAATCAGTACAACAAAGACAAGGATTATATGCATTTAGAGTACAAATGGACGAAGGTAATAATACACCAGATGTAATCGATAGAAACCAATTAGTTGGCGCGATATATTTACAACCAGCTAAAACAGCAGAATTTATAGTATTAGACTTTAACGTATTACCTACAGGAGCTACATTTGATGGTGGTGGTGGAGCAGGTGGTGGTGGAGGTGGCGGAGGTTACTAAAAAGCTAAAAAGCATTATATTTATAATAGAACAATAAAAATAAAACAAAAAAGATGGCAATATTAAACACAAACGAAATGATGTTCACAGCATTTGAACCAAAGTTGCAAAACAGGTTCCTAATGTTCATCGATGGTATCCCAGCATACCTTATAAAAAAAATATCAAGACCAAGTATTTCATTTAATGAAGTAGTTCTTGATCACATTAACGTGAAAAGAAAAATTAAAGGAAAAGCTAACTGGGAAAATATTACATGTGATCTTTATGATCCAGTAACACCATCGGGAGCACAAGCTGTAATGGAGTGGGTTCGTTTGTCACACGAGTCAGTTACAGGTAGAGATGGTTATTCTGATTTTTATAAAAAAGATATTAGAATTAATACATTAGGTCCTGTAGGAGATGTAGTTGAAGAATGGATTTTAAAAGGTGCTTATTGTCAAGCTGCAAATTTTGGCGATATGGATTGGACATCAGACACACCAGCAAACATTAATATGACTATAGTAATGGATTATGCCATCTTAAATTACTAAAAATTAATTTATATAAAAAAGAAAGCGCCTATTTTGGCGCTTTTTTATTTCCTTTATATATGTATATCTGAACATAAAATAGTTATTAATTAAAAAACGTTATGGAACAAATACCAAACACACCCCAAGTCCCCAAAGTTCAGGAAGAAACATACCAATATCCTACTGAAGATGTTACATTACCTTCAAAAGGTTTATTGTATCCTGATGGGCATCCTTTAAGATCGGGAGTCATAAAAATGAAATATATGACAGCTCGTGAAGAAGACATATTAACTAACCAAAACTATATAAAAAATGGTACAGTTATTAATAAATTGTTACAATCATTAATTGTAACACCAGTAAATTATAATGATTTACTAATTGGAGATAAAAATGCAATATTAATAGCAGCTCGTATTTTAGGTTATGGTAGTGATTATACATTTACTTACACTAACCCAAAAACAGGAGATTCAGAAGAAATTACTATTGATTTAACTGAATTAGATGATAAGGAGTTAGATGAAAATTTAATGATAGAAAAAAGAAATGAATTTGCTTTTACTCTTCCAACGTCTAAAGTAGAAATTACTTTTAAATTTTTAACTCATGGTGATGAAGAAAAAATCCAAAAAGAATTAAAAGGTCTTAAAAAGATTAATAAACAATCTTCTTCAGAATTAACTACAAGATTAAAACATACTTTATTATCAGTAGATAGTGATAGAGATATGAAAGCAATTAGAGAATTTGTAGATTATAAATTTTTAGCAAGAGATTCTAAAGCATTTAGAAATTATCTATCAGCAATTATGCCCGATATTGATATGTCAATTGACATCGATTTCGAAAACGGCGATACCATCGAGGATGTAAACATTCCCCTCGGTGTCTCGTTTTTTTGGCCTGACGCCTAAATACCGGAGTGTTATATTTACCGAAATTCACGATTTAGTGTACCATGGAGGTGGTGGGTTCATACACTCGGAAATATATAACATGCCAATTTGGTTAAGACGTTATCACATTGAAAAGATAAACGATTACCATAGAAAACAAGAAGAAGAACAAAATAAGACTACACAAAGAAATAAATCAACAAATAATAAAGTAGCAGGTCCAAATGTAAATCCTTCTTCAACATATAACTTTTAAGTAAAGGCATCATAGATGCCTTTATTTTTTTCATATTTATACGGGAACAACTATATAACATGCCTGAACAAGACGACGAAAAATCCTTAGACATTACTAATCAATTAGTAAATGCATATAAAGAAGCTAACGCTGAATTACTAGAAAGAGTTAGTATCATGAAAACGTCTTATGCTCAACAAGCAAGAGAAAATGAACTAGTCAAACAGGTAAGACAGGATATGTCTAAAGCTGTTGATAATAAAAGACTTTTAAGAGATTTAGTTCAAGAAGCAAATGAAGGTGATGTTATGTCTTTAGATATAGAAAAAGAAAGAGCAAAACTCCAAGACAAAATAAAACAATTATCAGCTGATCGTGCCTTAACAGAATCAGCAATGGCTAAAGCTAAAAAAGATGGTTTAAAAGAAGAAGTATCCCTATATAAAGATATAACTTCAGAAATAGATGAAGCATTATCTTCTATGAAAAAAATGGATGAAGCAGCAGGAGGTGTTCAAGATAAAACTTCTGAAATTGAAAAGAAAAGTGGAGCAAGTTTTTTTGAAGGAATAAGTGAATTAGTACCTGATAATATTAGTGGGGCTTTTGGAGGTATAAAAGATGCATTTCAAGAGGGGGCAAAAGAAGCTAAAAAAATATATAAAGAAGAACAAGATGCAGCACAAAAAATAGCTGATATTAAAGCCCAAACACAAGATAAAGCAAAAGCAGCTCAAGCAGAGTTAAATAAAATAGAAGAAGTTTCATTTAAAACTAAAAGTGGTAAAGATCAAACTAGATTTAGATTTAAAAAAGGAGAAGATCCTAATCCTGCTTTTAAGGGGGCTCAAGGTTTTGTAAAAGGAGATAAAGTAAAAGCATTACAAAAAGAAGCAAAAAATGTTAAAGAACCAACTTTATTAGAACGTCTTAAAGATAAAGCAACTGATTTAAAAGATAAAGCAAAATCAAAAGTAAGTGGAAAAGATAAAGCAACTGATTTAAAAGATAAAGCAAAATCAAAAGTAAGTGGAAAAGATTCACCAAAATTAAAACCTAAAGTAGGAGGAGCCGACACATCAAAAGTAGCCTCAAAAGCAGCAAAAGGAGCAAAAGGAGTAGCTGGTGGTTTTATGAAAGCTCTATCTGGAGGTATGTCAAAAATGATAAAAATGCTAGTAAGAGGTTTTTCAAAAGCTTTAGGCCCAATAGGACTACTCCTTGAAGTAGCAATGGCAGTAGGACAAGTAGATGAAGAAGTAACAGAGTTACAAAAAGGACTTACTTTATCTAGAGAAGAAGCCCTACAAACAAGAGATGCATTTTCTAACATGGCAGCATCATCTGGAGATGTATTTGTAACTACTGCTAAGCTAATAAAAGCAAATAATACACTAAACCAAGCATTAGGTACAGCTGTAGTATTTAGTGCAGAAATGCTTACAACATCTACACAGTTATTAGAAAAAATGAAAATGACTGGGGAGGCAGCAGCCGGCCTAGCAGGACAAACTATTGTAACAGGAGGATCGATGCGAGACAATTATGAGTCTGCATTATCAACTTCTTACGAAATGCAAAGACAATCAGGTGTTGCTGTTGATCTTAGACAAGTAATGGAAGCAGTAGGTAAAACTACAGGCCAATTAAGAGCACAATTAGGAGGAAGTACTGAAGAAATAGTAAAAGCTGTTACTCAAGCAAAAGTTCTAGGAATGGAATTAGGAGATGTAGCAAATGCAGGTAAACAATTATTAGATTTTGAATCATCTATAAGTAATGAATTAGAAGCTGAATTACTAACAGGTAAACAACTTAATTTAGAAAAAGCAAGAATGGCAGCCTTAACGGGAGATCAAGCTACTCTTGCAAAAGAATTAGCAGCTAATATGGGTAATTTTACGGAATTTAGTAAAATGAATACACTCCAACAAGATGCATTAGCCAAATCCATGGGTATGACATCTGACGGATTAGCTGATGTTTTAATGAAACAGGAAGTACAAGGCAAAACAGCTCGAGAATTAAGAGCAATGGGAAAAGATGAACTAGCAGCTACAATGGAAAAAACCACAGCTCAAGATAAGTTTAATGCCACTATGGATAAATTAAAAAGTCTAATAGCAGATATTGTTGCTCCTTTACTTCCTATATTAGATCTTCTTACTCCTGTAATGGATTTAATAGGAGAAGTTATAAAAGACTTAATGCCTGCCCTTAATGCTATAAAATTAATATTAACATTCGTTGTAGATGTTATAAAAAATGTAGTAGATGGAATAGATATTGCAATTAATAAACTAACATTTGGTTTCGCAGGAAAAGATAAAGAAATGACTGGTTTTGGTGCAACAGAGGCTAGTTTTGGCTCTATGATGGATTATGGTATGGGTGGTAATGATCTAGGATCAGGACCAGCAGGAGCAAAACCAGGATTAGCAGAGGGGGGAGTAGTAACTAAACCAACAGAAGTAATTGTAGGTGAAGGAGGAGAAGCAGAAGCTATAGTTCCTTTAAGTAAAGCAAATCAAATGGGATTTGGTGGAAACAATACAACAGTAACACAACCTGAATTTAATTATGATAGATTAGCACAAGCAATGGGCAATGTAAATCTTACAGCTACCACTAAATTTGATGACTTTGGTTCAAGAAGTCAATTAGCACAAACGGGAATAAAAAATAATCAAATAAAAAATCAAAGCAGTTTCGCTTAATTTATATTTATAACAAAACAAACAATTATGGGACTTAAAAATTTAAAATCATTATACGACTTAGTATCGGGGGAGGATCCAGTTGAAAATATGGATGGTCAACAGGGACCAACATTCCAACTACCAACTACAGATGCTTCACAAACACATATGGATTCACTACAACAGGTACCTGGACCTCCTTCAAATTCTCCTCACCAAGATTTAAATGGAGAACCAGATCCTAATTTTAATACATTAGGAGGTACAAGTAATTCTCCTTTTTCAAGTGCAACTGGAGATCATATGGTAGATTTACTTACACAAAATGCAGTAAGCACAAATACGGGACAAACTTATGATCCATCAATTACTCAGGATTTAGATGGAGCTCAAGGACCCCAATCACAACTCCCTACAGATATAGCATCCCAAAGACATATAGATTCATTAGAACAGGTACCTGGATTTGATAGTAATTCTCCATTCCAAGATTTAAACGGTGCACCTGGTCCTGATTTTGGAGACGAAGGAGGAACAGGTAAACAATTAAATGGTGTAGATTTACATGAAGCTCTATTAACAGAAAACTATCAATACTCTCATAATACTCCTGTAACTACAATAAATGGAGGTACTTATGATTTAGATGGAGGTTTACCAACAAATGGAGAATATTTAAATAATTTCCCATCATAATAAAACATGGCATTAAAAGCACTATTAACAAATCTAGAACAAGGTGTACAATCATACCCTAATAATAATACCCCCTCAACATCGGGGGGTTTTAATTATGGTAAATCATATTCTCCTATTTTTGAAGGTGTTTTTAGACAACGTAATTTTAAATTTGGTCAAGGCGCAGCTTATGATAGACCAGGACAAGGATTTAGTAGAGAACCCTTAATAGGTAGAAATATAGATATACCGGGTCCTAATGATTCTCCTAGTGGGGGAGGCTTTTTAGGTTTTATTGGTAGTCTAACAGATGGTTTTGTAAGAGGGGGTATAGTTAATGCTATATCAAGATCAGCTAAGGATGTTGCTCGTATTACTAAATTTTATTTAACATCAAGAGGTATAGGCTTTTTAGCTAAAAATGTTGCATTACAACTTTCTAATCCTAGAATACCTGTAGGAAGCACCACACTTTTTGGGTTAGAATTAGATAGAAATAGAACCTTTAATTTAGGATTAAACTTAATAGCACAAGCAGGAGTTAATTTTAGTGGTATTCATTTTGATAGAGGAGGAGTAACACCTATTTTTCCTGATGTAGATAAATATGAGAAATATTATGGTCTTGCTTATCCTGATGGAATAGATTTTGGTAAAAAGGATAGGAATAAAGGTATAACATTAGGAAATAGACTATTAACTTTATATGATACTTCTATATTAGGAAATGGAGAAGATGCTCCAGAAGATGAAAAAGGCAAATTAGGTAAATTTATAGCAAAAGCAGGAAATAAAATAAAAGAACTAACAGGACGAGGAGGAGAAGAACTATATGCATATAATGGGGGTCCAGGATCACTTTATGGTATAGGTAAAACAAGAATAATAAGAGCAACAAATACAAGAACAGAAGACTTAAATCCTGATTATGATTTTCATTTAATAGGTGAAAAAGACGAAAATGGTAATGTTCTTACAGGAGAAGCAGGTTATATACCTTCTAAATATAGAGGTGCGGATTCAGCTGTAGATATTTATGTTAATAGATTATTTGCAAACCCACCAAAATCTCAATATATAGGTATGCCTAAATCATTTCTTGATGCTTTTGGGAATAATGAATTTAATACAAATCCTTTTTCCCATGGTTTATATGCATCTACTATGTTTGCTAGATTTCCTGATGATTTAAGTGAAATAGCTAATTCTTTAGGAATTATGCTTTATAGTTCTATTCAAAAAATAGGAGTTACGGATCCTGATTCATCTAAAATTAGAGATTTTAGATCAAGAAAAAGAAATCAGGGTGTTTATAGAATACCTAGTACTAATTACCAAATGGATGCTATTGGGGGTAAAGCTAAATTTAATAGAGAATCTAGAGTAAATACAGGTAATCCTGGTCAGTTAAAACAAAAACATGGTTTTAATTATAATGTATATGATCGTAGAACAGTAGATAAGATTAATGCTTTAGACGTAATTAGAGTAAAAGATAATAATTTTACCGATCAAGTATTTAGAGATTTAATTAGATTTAGAATTGAAGCTATAGATGCAGACAAACCTACAGAATCAGATGTAATGGTATTTAGAGCATTTTTAGATGATTATTCAGATAATTTTAATGCTGATTGGAATGCTTTTACTTATAATGGTAGAGGAGAAGAATTATATACTTATAAAGGTTTTAAACGAGATGTAAGTTTTAATTTTAAAATAGCAGCTCAATCAAGACACGAAATGATGCCTTTATATAGAAAATTAAACTTTTTAGTATCACAAACAGCACCCGATTATAAAGGAACAAGAATGAGGGGTAATTTTGTTAAAGTTACTATTGGTTCTTTATTAGATAGAACACCAGGTATAATAAATAGTGTAAGTTTAAAATGGCAAAAAGACTATCCTTGGGAAATTAATATAGATGGTCCCGAACAAGGTAAAGATAAGGAAATGCAAGTATTACCCCATGTTTTAGATGTTAGTGTCAAATTTACTCCAGTACATAATTTTATACCTAAAAAATCTGTTACAGATTCTCCATTTATATTTAAACATGAAAGAAATGGTGTAATGAAAGAAGAAGAAAAATGGTATAAAAAAGGAGCAGCTCAAAGTTTAGAAGAAGCTTCTCCAGAAGGCCAAAGAAACGGTATGGGAGGTATTTTAATCCCAATAGATTCAGTCCCTGAAGAATCAGTAGCAGCTGATCAAAGAAGAAAAGCAGCAGAAAGAGAGGCTGAAACTAAAAAATTCGAAGAAGAACAAGCAGCAGAGAAAAAAGCAGCTGAAGATGCTAAAGCAGCTGAAGAAAGAAAAGCAAGAGAAGCTTTATATGTTGAAGATGATGAATTTGATGAAATAGAAATTGAAGAGGAAGACGATCCAGAACCTTTTGATACAGCAGCAATAGCTAACAATAATCAAGAATATAAAGATAAACAAGATAAGGCTAATGAACCAACAAAAATAGATCCTATTCCTATTAAAAAAATAGAAACTGGGGTTAGTACACCTCCTTATTTACAAAAAGCAATCCCCCCTAAATCCTAATAAACTATGACAAATAGATTATCACCATTAACAGTAAAAAGAAATTCTAGGGGAAGATATTATAGATATGTTAAGTATCCCGTGGTTCCCCTATCCTTTAATGATATATACGTTATAACTAAGGGAGAAGATAGACTAGACCTGTTAGCAGAACAGTTTTATGGTGATACAGAATTATGGTGGATAATAACTATGGCTAATTTAGGTAAAATAAAAAGAGATTCTTTTTTTATAAAAGGTGGTTTACAAATTAGAATCCCTCAAGATACCCAGTCTATAATTGATGAATATAAAAGAATTAATTCTTAAAAAATGTCTATATTTAAGGAAAGTTTTAAAGAGTTTGTTAGAAAACAAATTAAAATAAGAGAAGCAATAATTTCTCATGGTAATAAACAAGGAGAAGCACGTACAAATTCTCCTATAGTAGATTTATCTAATCTAGGTGGCCCTAAAGATCTACAACTCCCCTCACATGCATTTTATACTAATACAGTTAACAGACAATGTACTATTAGAATGTCTTCTGGAGTTGATTTAAAAGTAGGTAATGATTTAATTAAAAATAATTCTAATCCTTATGAAAGATTAGATGATTTAAAAGGTGAAGGTTTAGCTTTAAGATATGTGTTAGAAGGAGGTACAACTATGATAGATAAATCTGTAAAACAAACAGAAAAAGAAACATCTAGTGGAGGGTTAAAAGAAGTAAGTGAAACGGTATTTAGAGCAGCTCCACGTTCCGGATTTACAGGTGCAAGTAAAAATAGATTTGGCCAAGTATATGGTGACCCTTCAATTAGGGCAAATTCAGCAGATGGTTATGGAATAGTACCAATGCCTGGTATTATAGACGCAGACATAAAAACTAAATCAGCTTATGGTTCACTTAGAGAAGTTAAAGTAAATTTTGTTTGTCATAATATAAGACAACTTGAAATTTTAGAATTACTTTATATGAGACCGGGTTATCCTGTTTTAGTAGAGTGGGGTTGGACTCCTTTTATTGATAATAATGGTAAAAGAAGATCAGATTTTCCTTATATAGCAGAGTGGTGGGATCAAAAATCGTCAACTAATGTAATTCATAAAAAAATACTTGATAGAAAGGTAGAAACAGGAGGTAATTATGATGGTGTATTGGGGATGGTTAAAAACTTTAACTATAAAGCTAGGCCAGATGGGGGTTTTGATTGTACTACCGAATTAACAGGAATGGGTGAAGTATTACAAGGTTTAAAAGGTAGAGATGATGTATTAGGTGAAGATGGTAAATATGAAACTGCTTTAGAACAGTTTTATAAAACTCTAATGATTTACTCAGAACAAAAAGATGTTAATACTTATGATGAAGGTGAAGGTTTAATTTCTAATATTGGTACCTTTATAAACAAAACAGCTTCTTCAGTAACAGATTATCTAAATCCTGATGGATCAACATTAACACAAAAAGCTCGAGATTTAACCGATTTTTTAGATATAGATTGGATAAAAACTCATTCTAACGTTAATGAAAATATATATGGACCCTTTAAAAATTTAGATGATCAAGTTATAAGAGATTTAATATTGGAAAGTTTTATGTTAAGAAATGATAAAGCTTTAATTGTTGAAGAAGATCCTGAAGATGAAGATGAAGTAATAGCTAGTGTAAAATCTAAAAATACTTATATTAGATGGGATTTTTTATCACATGTATTAAATAGGGACATAATGGAAAGAACCCAAACAGGTGACGCTCCTCTTATATACATTAAAACAGATACTATAGTTAACGAAGATAAACCCATTATAAAAAACCAAGATAATACTACTTCTATAGCAGGTAAACATATAGAACCTTTAGCCTTTACTTCTAAAAGACTATCTCCAGAAATAATTAAAGTTTTTAAAAGACTTTATAATCTTGCATTATCTGAGGATAGAACAAATAAAGCTTTTGGAATTGGGAATGAACAATTTAATGAAGTATTTGGTGACATGGCAGAAGATATAAATGATAAACTTGATGATATAGAAGAACTAACAGAAAGTGGTGGAGATTTAGCAGATGTAGGTATTAAAACTTTTGAAGATTTAATTAGAGATGATTTTTTAGATATGTCTATAGACCCAACAGTATGTATGTTGCCCCACCAAATGAGATTTATAAAAGAAAAAAGTAATGATCCCAATGTCCAGGCATTTTTTAATAGACCCCAACCACAATTTTCTTATAATGGTATAGGAGATTCAAAAGATTTTAGCCAAACAACTAAATATAGTGAGGTTATAGATATGTGTAATTATGATCTTAATAAAAATTTAGAAGGTCTAGCTGAAAGACAAATTGGTCAGATATTTTTAAATGTTGAACATTTAGATAGGGTTTATAAATCAATGAGATACACTACAGATGATGAGGGGGATACAATGATACAAGATAGTTTTAATATGTTTGATTATATTAAAAAAATATTTGATGATGTAAATGCTTCTTGTGGGGGTCAACATAAATTTGAATTACAAACAGATAATGAAAGACCTAATATTGTTAGGGTTATAGATATTCAATTTCAACCCGAAAGTAAATTAGATTTAGAAGTTAAAGAGGGAAAAATAATAGAGTTAAATATTCAAAGTAATGATTCTATATTTAGAGACTATTCATACACTTCAACAGTACCTAGTAGTTTAATGGCTACAATTGGTGTAGTAGCTCAAAATCCTGATTCTATATCAACTTTAGAACAATCTACTTTCTCAGCTTTAAATAAAAACATAAGACAAAGATTTACTACTAAACAAGATAGAAGTGGATCAACTAGAATTAAAACAAAGGCTGAAAATCAAGATGAAGCAAAAAAAGAAGCTAAAGCTGCAGAATTAGCTCTTAAACAATCTCAAGCAGAATCAACAGCATTTGAACTTAGTTTAATGGATTCTTTTATTGCTTTTTGTAATTTAAAAGTATTTTATGCAAAATCTTTACAAGGAAAATATTCTGATATGGATAGTGATGGAAGACCAAAAGAAAGTAAAGAAATAGCTAGACAAAAACAAAATCTTGGAACTATTATTAGCCAAATAACTAAATTAGAAACTAAACATTTAGAAGATGGTACTTATGCTGATGGTGGTAAATTTAAAAAAGGAGAAGTAAAAAGAAAACCAGTAGAACAAGTCTCAGATATTATACCTTTAAAATTTAATGCTCAAATGGATGGTATAGGAGGAATTATAATTGGTAATGTATTTAAAATAAATCCCTCTAGATTACCCGCAGCCTATAGAAAAACAGAGGGAAGACAAATCTTATTTATAACAATGGCTGAAGATCAAAAAATAACATCAGGTCAAGATTGGACTACTACTATTTCAGGACAATTAACTATAATAGCATCTGATGTAAATGAACAAGCCACAGGAACTAAAATTAGAAAAGAAGGTACAGGTGGTGGTGGAGGAAGTGGAACAGCAGGAGCTGTAGTTAAATCAGAACCAGCTAAATATGAAAGTAATACTAAGGAAGAATCTAAAGTAGAAGCTAAATCACCAGAACAACAACAAATAGAACAACAAGATCAATGTCCTGAAGGACAATATTTTGATGAAGAACTTCAAGCTTGTGTATTAGAAGAAGCAATTGTAGAAGAAAAAGCACTTATTGGAAATACAGGATTAACACAAGAAGAAATAGATGCAGGTAAATTAGAAAAAACAAAAAGAGCAGTAAATGGTCCCCCACCTTATAATTACGCTTATTTACACCAATCAGCTAAAAATCCTCAAAATGGAGCTATAGTTGAAGAGTTTTATAAAAATAATAAAGAGGCTGTTGACTTTATAAATAGAAAGTTAGATGAAATGATTGATCTATATGAATCTAGATATCAACATAAATTTAACATAAGTGATTTCCCTGGATTAGATAATCAAAATGTAGGAGCAGCTTATAGTACTCTTGAATCATGGACTAATGCTCTTTATGAAGATTTCCCAGATTTAAGAACAGATCCACCAGCTAGAAATATTATAGAAATATATAGATCTGTTCCTATAGAACTTACAGCTTGGGGTGATTATAGAGAAGATCCTACAAAAGAAAATGGAAAAATATGGTCAGATTTAGCTGCGGCGGATGCAGGAGTAGAATTTAGTGATTCTGTATATGAATCATTAGAGTGGGATTTAGGTGGAGGTAGCTATGATGCATTAGAAGATTTAAAATTAGATATAGATGACTTTATAGAAGATTGGGAAGATGCTAATGGTACTTCTGCGGGGTTAGGTGAAAGAACTACTGATCTTTAAAAATAAATAAAATGGCAAAATATACTCCAAAATCAAAAATAAGTGTACAAGAAGCAGGTCCTGGTGAATTTATTGTTAAAAAAACCAGAAAACCTTATACTGGTTCCTACATTGAAACTAGTGGAAGAAAATATTATGCTGGAAGTAACCCTAAAAGACTAACTGTAAGACTAATTAGACCAAAATCAATACCTAATAATTTTGGCAAAAATAGAAACACAGCTAAATATAATGTTTTAAATAAAGTAACGTATACTCTTTTAAAAAAAACACAAAATATAGTAGCTATTAAAACTATACCCACAGAAGATGATTATAAAACAGGAAGATATACTAGATATTTTATAAAAAAAGTAAATGAGTTATATGGTTATTTTGAAGTTGATAAAAAAATACACAGTTCAATAAATAAAAAAGAACCAAAATATAATCATCCCCTATACGATGTAGGACAAATAGTTTGGTCATTATTAGGTAATGTTAAAAAAACTAATAAAGCACAAATATTTATCCAAAGAGAAAAATTCCCTAACTTAAATGTTTTATTTACTAAACTAGATGAATTTGCAAAAATAGAAGATAGAATAATTGAAAATCTTTTTA
>Ga0209384_1000648_pt1 | contig 20812 bp, 19 predicted proteins | sample CoawatmetaG05DNA_FD_187511 | JGI IMG/M metagenome (GOLD analysis project Ga0209384, IMG submission 187511) | Marine microbial communities from the West Antarctic Peninsula - Coastal water metaG058-DNA (SPAdes) (version 2) | ecosystem: Environmental > Aquatic > Marine > Coastal ... | reverse complement strand
GGTCGAATGCGGCAGTCTTGAAAACTGTTGTCTGTAACAGGACCGGGGGTTCGAATCCCTCTTTCTCCGCAAAAGGAAACCCACAACAATTGTTGTGGGTTTTTTGTTTTCTAAAAACAAAGAAACTTGTTTGTGTTTTTTTGGGAACTAAAAAAGACAAAATTCTTGGAAAGAATTTGGGTTTTTATGCTTGCTCAGAGTTTCCTATTGGGATGCATGGAGTGAATCCCTTTTTCTCCGTAGAATTGAGTTTCAATCAAAACTTATTTAATTTAGACACCCTATAAACTTCCATTTATAGGGTGTTTTATTTTTCCTACCCTTTCAAAAGACACATAAAATAGCAAAGTATAGTTACCCTAACAATGTGTTGGATTTGGTTTGCAATCGCTAGGGTTCTAAATTAAGTATAAACAATATTTCTGCGCTGTTGGAAAAGGCATCGTCTTTTAGGCAATAGACTTAGAATTCCTAAAATATTATAAGTCCAAAAATTAGTTGTAGTATAACTGTATTAACGAGGTGTAATCTCTATATATTTTACAAGTTGCGGGATACCACAGTTTTAAGTGCAGGTTCCTATAAATAAAAGTTATTTTTTTTATTTATATTGGTGCATTGTAAAAATATGAATTAAAAAGCTAAAATGATTGAAAAAAACTTGCTTCAAAGTCCATATAGAGTTCTTGGCGTTTCTTCGAATTCTGGCGTAAAATTGATACATAAGAATCTATCTAAAATAAAGGCGTTTTCAAAGCTCAATAAAAATATTGAGTTTGAGTATGATTTTTCTTTTTTAAGTTACAAAGACATTGATCGTTCGATTGATTCCATGAAAAAAGCCGAAAACAAGATACTTTTAGATGAAAACAAGCTTAAATATAGTTTGTTTTGGTTTCAAGATAGTACCTCTTTCGATGCTATCGCACTTGCTAATTTAATTAAAGGAAATCCCAATAAGGCAATTGAGATTTGGAGTAAGGTTATTAAATCTGGGGAGTTAAACTCTAAAAATTTTTCTGCGTTTAATAATCTATCAACATTAATGCTATTTCTTCAGATAGATTCCTCTAATCCGGATAGGTTTAAAAATGACTCGCAATCAATTTCAGAGTTAAAAACTGCTTTAGATTATAAAGTACAATTGATAAATTCTGATTCCTTTAAAGATTTTAAAAACAGTATTGGTATTGTGTCAGATATAAATATTGTAGAAATTCAAACTTCTATGGCTGACAGTCTTTTGGAAAGTTTAGGTCTAAATTTCTCAAATCCAGAAATCTTGAATATAATAAAAGACCTTGACGAAAGCTTTTCTGGCATTATTAGTAACAACTTAGTTAAAGAACCCGTTTCTAATATTAAAGAACAAATTAAAAATGCCTCTGAACAAATTAAGGAGAATGAAAAAAATGGGGTTTCAGTAGGCAAAGCACTTATCATAAAAACGGTAAGTGATATAGGTTATCTTAAAAAAACTCTTGGCACAGAGCATTACCAATACCAAACTATCTTAGACAAATTATGCAATCAGATAATACAATGTGGAATCTCATGTTTTAACAGTACGGAAGACGACCAGGAATATTTAAGTTCTTATAAGTATGCGCTTTCTTTGGCACTTAATGAAAAAACAATAACACGTGCAAAGGATTGTGTAAAACATTGTGAGGAAGAGAAAGTAGCGAAAATATGTAAATTTTGTAATGAAAATGAGGTTTTAACTTCAACAGGTATAAGAGTTAAAATGTATAAAATGACTAGCCATTCTGCATATAGTTATTTTAAAGATGGTGGCTTAGAATTAAAATGTTGTGCATCTTGCAAAAATAAAAAAAGTAGTAATAAAATATTATCACCAATTTTAGCAACAATTATTTATGCAGTTATTACTTTAGTAACTTCAGGAATTCTAATAGGTATTGATTTCTTGTTTACTCGTTTCGCTATTGGAAAATGGTGGTTTAAACTTATTGACAAAGAAATTTATTTTAAAAATATTGCTAAACATCCATTAATTGTATCGACACTAAAAGAAGGTTATAAATTTGGAACACCATAAAACTAATTAAATTTAAAAATCATGAATAAATACATCACATTACTTTTTATGTTTTTTGCGGCTTCTCTTGTGAATGCACAAGTAGCTTTAAAAGACAGTTTAAATTTAGAAATACAGAATAAAATAGAGAAAGTATTCTCTTCAAAGTCAGAAGCAATTGACAAACAATTAGTAATAATAGCTCTGAATCAAAAAAAACAATTAGAAGCTGTTTTAGAAGAACTTTCTATAATCTCTAAAAAAGCTGTTTCAAACCAAATGGAAATAGACAGTTTGAAATTGGTATTAAAAAAATCCTCTGTAAATATTGCAGCTCTTGTAACTAAATTGCAAGATTTGGAGCTACTTTTAAGTGAGAAATTTAGTGATATAACAAATAATACGAATAAGTTGAATGAAGAAACGAGTACTTTATCTGAAGGACTGATGGATACTAAAAAATCTGTTATTAAGGTGACAGAATCTTCTTCTCAAAATTCAAATACGATTCAGTCGGTAAATAAATCACTTAGTCAAAAACAGCAATATGGCTTAATGTTTCTAGCCTCATTTTTGCTCCTTATTTTAATAGTTTATATAATTCTTAGTAAAAAACAAAATAAGAATACGTTGCAGCTTGCCTCAAAACAAAAAGAGATTTTCGAAAAACAAATTCAAGACAGTCAACAACTTACAGATTGGTTATCTAACCAATCTTCTGAAAATCTTGAACAGAAGTCAAGTGGCAAAGTAGACCACTCTTTTGCTAAACGAGTAGCGGATGAAATTGTTCGTATCACAACCAACTTATCTAGGATGGACAGCGCTATTAAAGGGTATAAACAGTTGGCAGCGTCTGTTAGAAAACTAGAGCAATCTTTAAATGCGAACCATTATGAACTGGAAGACTTACTAAACAAACCGTATGTGAATGGTATGAATTTACAAGTAAATTTTGTTGTAGACGATACTTTAAAAGAAGGAGAAAGTAGCATTACAAGAGTCATTAAACCACAAATAAATTATAAAGGAAAACTAATTCAAGTTGCTCAAGTAGAAGTAAGTCAAGGAGAATAAAAAATAAAAATATGAGTAGAATAAAATACGGGATTGATTTAGGAACAACTAATTCAGCCATTGCAATTATTGAAAAAGGTGAAAGCGTTATTATTAAAAGTGAATTACAAAAAGATACAACACCTTCTTGTATCGCTTTTAATAAAAAGAAAAGTATTTCTGCGGGAGACAGAGCTTTTAATCAATTAAATTCTGATAAATTAGTAGCCCTTAGAAATAACAAAGCTACAAGTTCTAATACATTTATTGAATTTAAACGAACGATGGGGTCTGATAAAAAATATCATTCTTCATTTATGGAAGCTGATTTTTCTTCTGAAGAATTATCTTCAGAACTGCTTAAAAAATTAAAATCATTTGTGCAAGATGATAATTTTAAATCTGTAGTAATTACAATTCCGGCAATGTTTAATGACAATCAAAAAGCAGCCACTCAAAAAGCGGCTGAACTTGCAGGATTTTCACAAGTAGAACTTTTACAAGAGCCTATTGCAGCGGCCATGGCTTATGGTTTAGATGAAAAAGTAAAAGACGGCCAGATTTTAATTTTCGACTTTGGAGGAGGAACTTTTGATGTTTGTTTGGTGAATGTAGAAGATGGTATCATGCAGGTAAAAGATACCGAAGGTGATAACTGGCTAGGGGGTAAAAATCTAGATAACGCAATTGTTGATCAAATTTTAATACCCTATTTAAAAGAAAACTATAAAATTGATAGTTTTTTGGAAGATGAGACTAAAAATGAATTATTAAAAATGGCTTTAAAGGGTAAGGCTGAAGAAATTAAAATTAACATGTCTTTTTCAACCTCTTTTGATGTTATTTCAAATATTGGAGAGTATCCAGAAGATGATGAAGGAGAAGAAATAGAACTTGATTTTGAAGTTAGCCATGACCAAATGAAAGCCACGATCGGTCCGGTTTTTCAAAAAGCAATAGACATTGCAAAAGAAGTCTTAAATAGAAACAAGCTTACTGGAGATGCTATTAATTCTTTAATTTTAGTGGGTGGACCAACATTTTCTCCTGTTTTAAGGGAGATGTTAACAGCACAAATATGTGCACCCGATACTTCTGTAGACCCAATGACCGTGGTAGCACGTGGAGCAGCAATATATGCCTCTCAATTTGATTTAGATGAAAAAATTAAGGATGAAATTCGTGACGTAACAAAAGTACAGTTAGATCTTTCTTATGAATCGCAAACAGTAGAAACCGAGGAGATGTTGGTGGTGAAACTGAATAAAGAGAAAACTCAAGGAGTTTTGCCTAAAAATATTTCTGTAAACGTTAAAAGAACTGATGGAGGTTGGGAAAGTAATAAAACTGCGGTTGACGAAACTGGAGATATTATCGATTTAGTTTTAAGAGAAGGAAAGCCAAATACCTTTCAAATTTCATTAACTAATGAAACAGGAGACAGCGTGCCTTGTGAACCAAGTGAGTTTACGATAATCCAAGGTGTAAAAACAGGGAACGCAACTTTAGCATATAATTATGGTGTAGAATTATTAGGGGACAATGGTAAAGCAAATTTTTACACGATACAAGGTTTAGAAAAAGGACAAACAATGCCTGCTAATGGAGAGAAAGCGGGGTTAAAAACTTTGAAGGACTTAAGACCGGGTTCTTCTGATGAAATTAATATTTCTATTTACCAAGGTACAATAGAGGCTCAAGGAACGAGAGCAATTAATCAAACATGGGTAAGCACCATAAGGTTAACCGGTAATGATATTGGTAAGTTATTACCTAAAAATTCTGAAGTTAATTTATTTTTAGAAGTCATTAAAGATGGCGATTATAAGTTGTCTATTGATATTCCGTACTTAAATGACACCATAGAGAAGGACTTTAACCAAGAAGTACAGAGTGGTGAAGATGATGATTGGTTCACAGAACAATTTACAAATATTGAAGCTGAAATTGAGGCTTTTGAAAAAGATAATGATGCGTTTGACAAAGATCGATTAGAAAAAATAAAAGGAAATATAAACGCTACTAAAAAGGAATTTGAGGGAAGAAAATCAGATTATGATACTCGAATGAAAGTTAGAGATGATATCCGAAAATTATTTGCAGAGTTAGATAATTTAACAAATGTAAGTGCCTGGCCAATTGCAGAGCAAGAATTAAAAACTACTTTTTATGAATTAGAAACAAAGGTAGTGTCTTCTGATAATGCTGGTTTTAAAGAGGATTTTGGTTTGCTAAAGAAGAGAATGGATACCGTATTAATTTCACAAAACGTTGCAGATGCTGAGGAGCTTAAGAGCCAAATGGGTGCCTTGTACATACAAATTTTAGACAACGAGCATGGCGTAGAATTATTTATATCGATTCTTATGAACTTTAATGATGACTTTGATTCACAACCATGGACCGACCGTTCTCAAGCACGTCTAATTTTAAATAATGCTATGAAAGAAGTCATGGCAAACCCAAATAGAGATCGAGCTCTTAATTATTGTCAACAATTATGGAATTTACTTCCAGATCCAAAAGCAGCTGGCAAAAGAGACGATATTTTAGGATAATCTAAAAACACATGAGTAGTCTTAAAAACATTAAAATAAAATCCCTCTATAAAATAAAACACTTTATAGAAAAAACAAGTTTCTGTGAAATCTATACAGGAACCGATATGGAGACCTCTAAGTTAGTTAGTCTTAGTATTTATAATGCATCAAAAATTGCTTTTGATGATATTGATACCGAAGGAAACTTGAGAGAACTAGAATTTTTAAAATTAGGGATTTCGGGTTTTCCTAAGTTACTAAGTTCTGGTAATTTTTCTCATGGACTAGAACAATATAGATACATTGCTACTGAGTTTGTAAGCGGAGAGACGGTGATGGATCGTATGAAAAGAGTAGGGCCTCTAGGAGAATTTAATGCGCTGCAAGTAGGCTTAAAATTAGCGGAAATAGCACAGCAATTACATTCTAGGAATCGCCCAATTTTATTGAATGGTTTATCTTTAGATAACATTGTTTTTGACATGAGTGCTGAATCTGAATCGATACAATTAAGAAACCTTATCAATGTTCGTTATTTTGACCAAGATTTTAAATGCAAATATTTAGATGGTTTAAAGTTCTCTCATGTAGCACCTGAGGTTTTTAGTAATGTTTTTACCCCTAAAACAGATCAGTATAATATTGCTTCCTTGCTTTTTCAAATGATAAGTGGCGTTTTACCTTATTATGAGGATACACTGGTAGATTTTTTTAACTCAAAATTAATTCAAAATCATCTAGAAGTGAGAGCGCTTCCATTAATTTTCTCAGATATATTCGAACCTAATTTAAAAAAAGTACTTTCAAAGGCATTACAGAAAGATAGTAGTCAAAGATTTGACAATCTAAGTGAACTTACAAATCACTTAAATAGAGAGAAAGTACTAGACGAAAATCCACAAACAATACCTAAGAAAGTTTTTGTAAAAAAAGGAAACGGTTTTGATGATATTGCGGGGATGCAAGCATTAAAAAACCAATTAACATCAGAAGTTTTAGACGTGTTGAAACGCCCTGAACATTTTAAAAAATATGGTGTAACCATCCCAAATGGAATGCTATTATATGGACCTCCTGGATGTGGTAAATCATTCATATCAGAAAAATTCTGTGAAGAAGCAGGGTTTAATTTTTTCTTAATTAAACCGTCTGACTTAAGTTCAATCTATGTAAGTGGTGGAGAAGAAAAAATAGGTCAATTATTCTCTGAAGCAGCAGAAAATGCGCCCACAGTTATCTGTTTTGATGAAGTGGATGCCATGATGCCTAAAAGAACAGAGGATGCAAATCAATCGATATCTGCAAGAGTAAATGAATTTTTAGCGCAAATAAATAAATGCTCAGAACGAGGCATTTTTGTAATTGCAACTACCAATAAACCAAACCTAATTGATGAGGCAATGCTAAGAACAGGTAGGTTAGAAATTAAAATGTATGTGGCACCACCAGATAAAGAAGCAAGAGCCAAATTATTTGAGCTGTATTTAAAAAACAGGCATTGTGAGATTGGCCTTGACTATCAAAATTTAGCTACAATAACAGAAAATATTGTAGCAAGTGATGTCGAATATATTGTAAACAAGTCTTCTTTGGAAGCTGCTACAAAAGAAGTCCGAATTTCAATGCCTATTTTAATTGAAGTTGCTAATACTTTTAGACCTTCAATCTCAAAAGCTGTTTTAGCATCTTATGACCAAGAGCATCAAAAGTTTTCTAGTACTGAAAAAACAACACCTACAAGAGGTGCTATCGGATTTAAACCCAATACCTAAAAACCTGAATTATGGAAAATACAGAATTTAAAGAATTATTATTAAATATTGCTGTGTTAGCAATTGCTTGTGATGGTCACATAGATGCTAGAGAAATAGAAGCACTTCATAGAATTGAAAAAGATTCCCCTTATTTTTCGGCAATAGATTTATCTAAAAATTTAGAAAATGCATTACAGGACTGTGCCGCAGATTTAGAAGCATTTCAAAAAAAAATATTTGATATACTTTCCTCTAATTCCTTAAATATTGTTCAGGAGCTTACTGCTTTAGAAATATCATTGCGAATTATTGCTGCTGATGAAATAGAAGAAGATTCAGAAAAATTATTTATAAATGAATTGAGAGCACAGCTAGCTCTTGAAGATTTTATAATAAATAAACGTTTTGGAGATATCGCTTATCTGAAGCCGAAAAAATCTGAGTTTAATAAGGATAAACCGAATGACTTAGAGGATATTAATATTAAATCCACAGAGGAATAATGAAACAGTATTACACAGTTTTAGGGCTTAAAGAAGGCGCATCTCAAGAACAAATCAAAATTGCATATACCAAGTTAAGCAAAGAACTTAACCCTGCTAATAATGACAATCAAGAATTCTTTAAAGAAGAATACGCGAAAGTACAGGATGCTTTCAAGGCTTTGTGTAATAGTTCTATTTTAGGGACAGAAAAAGGGTCGAAAAATGAATCTAAAAGCAAACAAATTAAAACTCCAGAAAAAGAAAATGATCATTCAACGTATAAATCCTCTAAAAGATTTATTAATAACCTATTAATAAAAACACATCAAATAATAAAAATAATTATTGGTTATATATTTTTGATTTTTGTGATTTTTGGTATTATTATAACCATTAGCATTTTTCTTGATTTAAATCTAATTAAACGCGATTATATGATGATTACTCGGTATAATGAAACGTCTGTAATCAGTTTGTTTTTTGGTTTATTAGCAGTAGCAGGTGCTATGCTTTTAGGACAAGTAAATGAAAAATAATAATAAAATGAAAAACCATTACAAAATTTTAGGCCTTAAAGAAGGCGCATCTCAAGAACAAATCAAAATTGCATATCACAGGTTAAGTAAAGACTTAAACCCTGCTAATAACGAAAACCAAGAATTCTTTACAGAAGAATACGCAAAAGTGCAGGATGCCTATAAAGCACTTAGCAGTAGTTCTATTTTAAAAAATAGTGAGACTTCTTTTAAGCCTTTAGTCGATACTAAGCCAGATTCAAGTACATCTGATACATCTGGGTCTTATACGGTAACCATCTCAAAAGAAAAAATTGAAGAGTTGAAAAATAAATCCCTTGATAATAATAAAAACGTAAACACAAAACCAGGCATGTTTAGAGCTGCTTTTTCCTTTGAAGGGAGAATTAGAAGGATGGAGCATGGCCTAAGTATTATTATTTGGTATTTTTATATTATTATTATGAATGGAATAGCTATTACAACAGGGGCACCAGTACTAAATCTTATTCTATTAATCCCTGGACTTTGGTTTCTCTGGGCTCAGAGTGCCAAACGCTGTCATGATTTAGGAAACTCTGGTTGGTATCAATTAATTCCTTTTTATGCTTTGTGGATGCTGTTTTCTGAAGGAAAAATTGGATACAATGAATATGGTGCTAACCCTAAAGGGATTAATAATATTTCATAAGTATGCATACTTCATTTAAAAATAACAATTAGAATTTTATGGATCATTACAAAATTTTAGGCCTTAAAGAAGGCGCATCTCAAGAGCAAATCAAAACAGCATACAGCAAGTTAAGCAAAGAACTTAACCCTGCTAATAATGACAATCAAGAATTTTTTATAGAAGAGTATGAAAAAGTACGGGCTGCCTATAAAGCGTTGTATAACAATTCTATCTTAGCCACTGAAGAGGCTGCTAAGAGTATAAAAGTGTTAAAAAACAACATACCTAATAATAAGTCAAAATTAAATTCTGAAACTCAAATTTCTTTGAGGTCTATAAAAATTAAACAAAATATTATAGCCGCATTCTTAATAGCGTCCTTAGGTTTTAATTTTTATTTATTTCAACAAATAAAAGGGGATAATAACGCTGTAACAGTATCTAAATCATATGCTTCTGAAGCAGAAGATTATTCATCTAATGCATACAGTTCAGCAAATAATGCAGAGGATTATATGACTCAAGCAGAAGATTATTCATCTAATGCATACAGTTCAGCAAGTAATGCAGAGGATTATATGAATCAAGCAGGAGCATATATGAATCAAGCAGAAGAATATATGAATAACGCGTATTATTATTCTCAAGATTAAATAATAACATAAATGAAAAACCATTACAAAACCTTAGGATTAGAAGAAGGCGCATCTCAAGAACAAATTAAAATTGCATATACCAAGTTAAGCAAAGAGCTTAACCCTGCGAATAATGACAATCAAGAATTCTTTAAAGAGGAGTATGAAAAAGTACAGGCTGCTTATAAAGCATTGTACAGTACCTCAATTTTAGCCACAGAGCAAGGCGCAAGAAATAAAAACACTGTAGCAAAGCCGATAAGCAAACTCGAAGATACGCCACCGGTTTCGAACCCAAATTTAGTAAAGCCTAAGAAAAATAAAATCTATCTATCGGCATTGGTGGTTTTAATTTTAGTGAGCTTGGTTTTTTTCTATGTTTACAACCAACCTGAGAAATATAAGAGGGATCAAATTGTTTTTAATAAAGAGTTGGCATTAGTAAAAAAAACAATGTTGCCCTTAACTGGCAGGATTAAAGACAATTTGTATGAAGGCCTTTTTGTTGAAGGAAAACGAACAGGTCATCACAAAATACAATACAAGTATTTGGTTACCGGTGAAGAGCGTAGTCGTTTTGAATGGTATAAAAATTTTGCAGAAGGTGAATTTAAAGAAAATTTATACCAAGGTAATTGGGTTTTTTATCACAAAAATAATTCTATTCATGCTCAAGGAAATTATATTGATGGAAGTAATGAAGATATAGGACGTACTGGCGTACCAACTTCTGGTAGAGAAGGGATTTGGCGCTTATGGCATGAAAATGGGCAATTAGAAATGGAAGGTCAATATAAAAATGGAGAAAGAGAAGGAATTTGGCGATGGTGGCATGAAAATGGGCAGCTTGAAGCAGAAGGTGAACATAAAAATGGCGAATTCGAAGGTCTTTTTCGCATCTGGCATGAAAATGGGCAATTAAGTTACAAATTGACTTACGTTAATGGTAAACAACAAGGTATTGGCAGAAGCTGGGATTCATACGGGAAAAGGCTAGAGAATATTAACTGGTAATTTCATACTAAAAATAATATGAATTTTTGTTCTAAATGTGGTAATAATTTTGAAAAAGAAAAATAATACTTTATAATATTATAGCGATACACCTGCAATTTGCTAAAATGAGTGCAGCTATAAGCAAGGGTTTTATTTGGAAGCTATAACAATTAAAGAAAGCATTATTACAGACGGTCTATTAAGTTTTTCGGTTCAAAGTAAACGATTACAAGTTACTAGTGATAAAATGTGTGCACAAGCATTATCTAAACTTATAAAATTGGCAAAATCTTATTTTGATTCTGATACAATAGTGGTTAATCTAGAGAGGTTTAGAGACAATAGAAATTCATTGGTGAAATTATTTAAGAAGACATTGATAAGATTATGAAAAAACATTTTAAAACATTAAATCTTGAGGAAAGCGCCACAGAGGAGGAAATACAAATAGCATATGACCGCTTAAGCAAAGAGCTTAACCCTGCGAATAATGACAACCAAGAATTCTTTAAAGAGGAGTATGATAAAGTACAGGCCGCTTATAAGGCTCTGTTTAGTACTTCTATTTTAGCCACAGAGCAAGGCGCAAGAAATAAAAACACTGTAGCGAAGCCGATAAGCAAACTCGAAGATACGCCACCGGTTTCCAACCCAAATTTAGTAAAGCTTAAAAAAAATAAAATCTTTCTATCGGCATTGGTGGTCGTAATTTTAGTGAGCTTAATATTTTTCTATGTTTACAACCAACCTGAGAAATATAAGAGTGATCAAATTGTTTTTAATAAAGAATTGGCATTAGTAAAAAGAACAATGTTGCCGTTAACTGGCAGGATTAAAGACAGTTTGTATGAAGGGCTTTTTTTTGAAGGAGCGCGCACAGGTCATCATAGAATACAATACCAATATTTTGACAAAGACACTATAATGAATTTTGCAGAAGGTGAATTTAAAGAAAATTTATACCAAGGTAATTGGGTTTTTTATCACAAAAATAATTCAATGTATGCTCAAGGAAATTATATTGATGGAAATAGTGAAGATATAGGAAGTACTGGCGTACCAACTTCTGGTAGAGAAGGAACTTGGCGCTTATGGTATGAAAATGGGCAGCTTAAAGAAGAAGGTGAATATAAAAATGGCGAACGCGTAGGTCTTCTTCTTAGGTGGCATGAAAGTGGGAAACTTGAACAAGAAACTCAATTAAAAAATGGAAAGCCAAAAGGTCTTTATCGTACTTGGTACGAAAACGGACAATTAAAAGAAAAAGGTGAATATAAAAATGGAAAGCTAGAAGGAACTTGGCGATTTTGGCACGAAAATGGGCAGCTTAAAGAAGAAGGTGAATATAAAAATGGAAAGCGAGAAGGAATTTATCGTGAGTGGCATGAAAATGGGCAATTAAAAAAGGAAGGGACTTACGTTAATGCTTTAGCAAATGGCTTAGCGAGAAACTGGTATAACAATGGGCAATTAAAAATGGAAAGGACTTACGTTAATTCTAGAGCAAATGGCTTAGATAGATACTGGTATAACAATGGTCAATTAAAAATTGAAAGGACTTGGGATAATGCTAATGCACAAGATCTTGTCAGACACTGGCATAAAAATGGTCAATTACGTTGGGAACAGACTTTTGTTAATGGCAGAAAACAAGGTCTTGGCAGACACTGGTATAAAAATGGACAGTTACAAGAAAAAGGTGAATATAAAAATGGCGAATTCGAAGGTCTTTATCGCATCTGGCATGAAAATGGGCAATTAAGTCACAAATTTACTTTCGTTAATGGTAAACAACAAGGTATTGGCAGAAGCTGGGATGAATACGGGAAAAGGCTAGAGAACGTTAACTGGGAGAACGTTAACAACTGGGAGAACGTTAACTGGTAATTTAATACTAAAAATAATATGAATTTTTGTTCTAAATGTGGTAATAAGTTTGAAAAAGAAAAATAATACTTTATAATATTATAGCGATACACCTGCAATTGCGAAAATGAGTGCAGCTATAAAGCAAGGGTTTTATTTGGAAGCTATAACAATTAAAGAAAGCATTATTACAGACGGTCTATTAAGTTTTGCGGTTCAAAGTAAACGATTACAAGTTACTAGTGATAAAATTTGTGCACAACCATTATCTAAACTTATAAAATTGGCAAAACCTTATTTTGATTCTGATACAAAAGTGGTTAATCTAGAGAAGTTTAGAGACAATAGAAATTATTGTTTGCACTCATTGGTGAAATTATTTAAGAAGACATTGATAAGATTATGAAAAAACATTATAAAACATTAAGTCTTGAGGAAAGCGCCACAGAGGAGGAAATACAAATAGCATATGACCGCTTAAGCAAAGACTTAAACCCTGCTGCTAATGACAACCAAGAATTCTTTATAGAGGAATATGCAAAAGTACAGGCTGCTTATACAGCCCTAACAGGTAAAACTGCTGCTGATAAACAAGAGCCTAAAACATCCGCTGAATCTGATGTTGTGGATTTATTTAAAGATTCAGATTCTATCATTTCAGTGCTAAAAAAGTATAGAAGTGCAGATGATACAAATAAATTAGCCATTTTAAAATCATTAGAAGCTTTTAAAAGCAATAATGAAACCTATCAACAGGCGCTGTCAATGCTCTACAAAAAAGAAGATATTAAGCACCTTGAGTCTACTGCAGAAAAAACCAAATCACCAAATTTAAAAGTACCTAAAGAGTCCGTATCTTCCCAAAACACAAACGATAAAACTCCAAAAAAGAAGAAAGATTCTTCCAAAAAATCAAATAAAACGCTATTGCTCATTTTAGCCTTTGGCATCCTTTTTTTTGGAGTGCCCTATATTTATTTTCTAACAAAAGTACATGCTGTTAAAAATGAACTTCCGCGTGTCTCTAAAAATTCAGAATTTATACAAAATGAATCTAAAACAAAGTGGCAATCAAAGTTTTATGAGGACCACCCAGAAATTGTAGCGAACCACCTTACAGACAATACAAACAAGGGGTTTTACTATAAAGAAGACGATAGAAGTTACACCAAAGATACCTTAGTTTCATTTTTTCTTTATAAAAAAGCAATTTCGGTTACATTGTATCACTCTAAATTTTTCCAGTGCGTTTATCAAAATTCGGTGAATTCAAATAGCTTCTGGAGTCATTATACGGTAGGACTTAGTAGTGAAAAAGCAGAAAAAAAGAGTAAGCTACCTTATTTTAGAATGCGAAATAAAGTAAGGAAAAAGTTTAGGGTCACGGATAAAGAATTTGAAGATTTGATCGCGTTGGTAGGAGGACTAAAAGTTTTTCAAAAGAAATATCGCCTATTCTTAGATTTTGATTGTTCAAAATGTATTAAAAACTATACAACAAAGCATATCACAAATGATATCGCTATAAATGAATTTTATGAATTTGCACTTCAATATTTAGAAAATAAACGAAATGCTAATAATTCAAATCAAAATTCTTTAAAAAAGTATAATAAAGATTATAGAAATTTAACAAGTGGAATGTCTCGTTCCTTAAAAGAAAAACTGAAGAAAAAGATAGCTGAAAAACCATTAATAACTAGTGAAAATAAAAAATTCAACTACTTAGGAAGCGCTGGGGGTATTGGTGAAATAACCTATATTTTTAAGAACTCTGAGTACGACCTGAAACCAAGAGTAGATTTTTTTGGAAATCCAATAACACCATCACTGTCGGGTTATGTAAATGAAATTTATGCGGCCTATTATTCTGAAAACTCTTTATATACCGGAGCTACTCCGTATAAATATTGTTATGGTTCTAATAACAATGCGTATCCATCTCAAGTTAAGATAAAAAGTGGAGCTTCTGATGTTGTTGTAACCATAAAAAGAAAAGGAAAAGTATACCGACACGCATATATTAAAGCAAATAGCAATTATACTTTTAAAGTAGCAGACGGCAGCTACAACGTTTATTTTTATTATGGGAAAGGATGGAATCCGAAAAAATTTATGAAAAATACGAATTGTGGGCGTCTGGTTGGAGGTTTTGTTTCTAAAGTAAGTGTTGGTAAGGACATGTTTTTACAACTAAGCAGTCAATATATGACCTATACCCTAACTTCAGTAAGTAATGGTAATTTTTCACCACAAACAAGTTCTATCAATGAAGCATTTTAAAATAATTATGAAACAATATTATAAAACCTTAGGCCTTAAAGAAGCCGCCTCGCAACAAGACATTCAAACTGCTTACGAGCGTTTGTCTAAAGAACTAGACCCTAAAAATAACGATAACCAAGAATTTTTTATTGAAGAGTATAAAAAAGTACAGGATGCCTATAAAGCTTTGAGTAATTCTTCTATTTTAGCTACAGAAAAAGGTGCACGAATCAGTACATCAGATAGAAAGAGCTTTTCAACAAAAAAAACAAAAATAATCTCACCGGTGAAGCCAACAAATAAAACCACCTCTTTAACAAAAAAAATACTTGCAGGTGTAGCTATCGCTCTAATTATTTTTGGTGTTACCTATACTGTATTTAAAGCCTCATCACCCCCAAATCCAGTCTATTTAGATGCAAATGGAATAACGATTAAAGCTCACAAATGGGCAAAAATTGGAGACCAAGGAACTATAGATGATGTTTTATACACTATAGTAGACAAAGACAGCTTATTAATAATGATAGAAAAAGGGTATTTTGTAAATGGAGTTTGCACCTCTTTGATGACAGATATGAGTCAGTTATTTAAAGAAAGGAAAGCTTTTAACCAAGACATTAGCAACTGGGATGTGAGTAACGTAAATAGTATGGAATCTATGTTTAAAGATGCTCAATCATTTAACCAACCCATTGGTGATTGGGATGTTAGCAATGTGACAAGAATGAAATTTATGTTCTCTGGAGCAAATTCTTTTAACCAACCTATTGGAGCTTGGGATGTAAGTAATGTCAATAATATGACTTCTATGTTTATGGTTCGGTATATGAATAGTGGAGCATCATCTTTCAATCAAGATATAAGTTCTTGGGATGTGAGTAATGTAACCAATATGGCAAATATGTTTTATGGTGTCCCTGCTTTCAATCAAGATATAAGTGACTGGGATGTGAGTAGTGTAACTAATATGAGGGATATGTTTTTAGGAGCATCCGCTTTCAATAAACCAAGTAAAATGCGCTATCAAGAAAAAAAGAAAGCAAAACAAAAAGAAGAAAGACGAAGAGATTCTTTGTTATTAAGAGGAGAGCGCTACATAAACCCAAACGAATCGCTAAAAGAAAAAGAAGAAAGACGAAGAGATTCTTTGTTATTAAGAGGAGAACGATATATAAAAAAATAATGAATGGTATACCAATTAAAACTAGAATTAGACAAGCAAGAAAAGGTGTTGAATTACCTACGTTAAATTGGGATGTGAGTAGTGTAACTGAAATGATTTTTATGTTTTCTTCTGCCACTGCTTTCAATCAAGATATAAGTGCTTGGGATGTAAGTAGTGTAACTATTATGTATGGTATGTTTTATGGTGCATCATCTTTCAATAAACCTATCGGTAATTGGGATGTGAGTAGTGAAAGTTTTTATCTAGAGGGGCGATCGCATGGAAAATCTATTTATTATTTTAAAAATGGCAAGACAAGCGTTTCAAATTATGATCGAGGTAAAATAATAAAGAAGTAAGAACTGTAAGAATATATTGGAAAATAAAAACATATAAATCTAAAAGGAAAATGATTGAAAATTCTGTTTTAGTATTTTTTAAAAAATATATAAAAAATGACGGTGCGTCACTACTCTTAATTTCGAGAAATATTGAAGTTTCGCAATATTATGCTGCTCGAAAAAGCAATTTAAATGATGACAACCATCTCTCTGTATTTTTTAATACAGCAGAAAGTGCCCTTTTAGAGTTTAATAGCATAATCGCTCAGTACAGTGCGCAATCCTCTTATTTTAATTTAGAACATTCCGCTATCATTAACTGGCTAGAAACCTACAAATCAGAAATTATATGTACAAATCTAACGGGTTGTAAAATAATGTTATCCAAAGGCATCAGTCTCTTTAGAATAGACATTACTGCAGAAAGAGATTTATTTAAATCAACACAGCATCCTTCTTTTATAAGCGTAAATGGTATTACCAATAAACAAGAAATTCAGTTCCAATATCCATTTAGCACTCCTATTAATTATAGTTTCCCTGATATAAATTTTAATTTTAACACCAAAGAATCAGAAATAATGTTGGTTGTTTTGTATCAACTATATCATCACAATGCATTAAAAGTTGAAAGTATTTTTAATATATTTTCGAAAGAAGAATTGTTTGTTTTTATTGGAACAAAAGATTTTAAAAACTTCATATTATATTTAGTTTTTAATGTATTAGATAAAAATATTGACGGCTTTCAGTCTCCTGCTTTTGAAAGTATCCTGTCAAAAATAAAACTTGGCAATTCTAAATACGAACTTCTTAATTTATCTTACGCATTCTTAATGTCTTTAAATGGAGTAAATGAAGAAGTAAATATTGTAAATAGTCCGATAAAACTATTGGCTAAAAAAATTGAAAAAAGAAGCTCTATTGATTATTTTCAACCATTTGTTAATAAATATTTCGAGATACAAGATGGTGAGTTTATTTTATTTGCAGCAATGCAACAGCAACTAAAGCTCGTTGAAAAGTACGTGTATAATTATAGCGATTTGGCGCATTTATTTTTGGCAATGGTGCAAGAATCAGATGCAGAAGCAATCAAGCTAAGAAAAGAATTGGTTGGCGAAATGCCCTTAAATCTTATAGACAGACCTACGGATGTGAAAGTTGATACAGAGACCACTAAAAAAACGGATAAGCCAGAACCTGGTGCTTTATATGATAGTGCTGTAAGCAAACTACAAAAGGAAGATTATGAAGGTGCAGTAGCAGATTTTGAAAAATCAATAGCGCAAGACCCAAACCTATTATATTCGTATTTAACGCTAACTTCTCTTAAAATAAACAGGTTTCAAGATTATGAATATGTAGTAACTATAATAAATTCGTTCTTTGAATTAGAAGGATATGAGAAAAATCAGAACCCTTTATATGCCTCTCTTTATTTTAATAGAGGCTTGGCCAAATCGTATTTAGAAGAAGAAAGTGCTGCTATTATAGACTTTACATCTTCATTAGAAATTGATGACCAATTGGTGGAATCTTATGCAAGTAGAGGAGTTTCATTGATGCAATTGGGTGATTCTGAAGCTGCAATTATAGATTTTAACAAAGCGATAGAATTAAACCCAAAGGATGCTATAGTTTATTTTAACCGCAGCAAATGTAAACAAGGGCTGGGAGATTTCAGTGGTTCTTATGATGATTGCATGGTTGCCTATAACCAAGACAATTTTAACCCGAGTATATTAGAACATAAATTATTTTTAGAAACCTTAAAAGAGAGTGATTTATGGGACATTTTAAATTCCCCAAGAGATAACGAATAAGTAAAGAAAATTATGAAACAACACTATAAAGCTTTAGGCCTTGAAGAAGGCGCCTCGCAACAGGAGATAGAAGCTGCCTTTAAGCGTTTGAGTAAGGTGTTAGATCCTGCTAATAATGACAACCAAGAATTCTTTATAGAGGAATATAAAAAAGTGCAGGAGGCTTATAATGCATTGTATAATACCTCTATTTTAGGAACTGAAAAGGGTGTTAACAGTTTTAAAAAAACACAACCAAAATCGAATGATAAAGAGCCAAGTATACCTGAAAGTACTGTAAAATCAAAGGCTAATAAGATTCCGTTAAAAGAGAATAAATTGCCAAAAAAAGGATACTCAATAATTAAATGGTTTTTAGTTTTATTAGGGAGCATTATTTCTGGTGGTTTATTTGCATTTATAGTGGGCGTTTATTATTTTCAAGATGAGGCTCTTGAAAGTTTTATTGAGAATGCATTTTACTTTAAACCTTCATCCCCTTCCTATGTAATATCTGATATTCATTCGAACTTCTTAATAGGTTTTTTGTTATTCATCGTTCTTTTTGTATCGATAAAAAATCCCCCACAATTTAATTTTAAAAAATCTTTGGTCCAATGGTTTTTTATCTTTTTAGGTTGTGTTTTATCAGGTGGTTTATTTTCGCTTCTCATCAGTGTTTATTATTTCAACGAATTGACAATAAAAGGTTTTATACAATACTTACTTAATTTAAAAGAGCTTAGTTCGAGGACTGAACAAAATATTATTTCCAATTTTGTAATTGGATTATTTATATTCCTCTTTCTTTTAATATTTATAAATAAGCCTACCTGGAATTTAAATGCATTGTCCGGTTTTCCACCGCCCTTAAATTTAAAAAAATCAAAGACGAAAAAAATAAAGTTCCCTAAAAAGAGAATTTCAAAACGCGATGTTCTTTTTGGAATTTTACTTTTTTCGATAGCCATCGGTATTTGGATTTTAATTTTACAGAACATGAATTTTTTTGTTTAAAAAAAGAAATAATAAATTGATTACTAGTAGTGTAAAAATATAAATTTAATGAAAAACATAACTAATCTAGACATCAAACGGCAGCGTGTAGGGCTTACAAAAGAACTGTCTTCGTTAGCTTTACTAGAACTTTACAAAAAGGCAAATAGTAAGGTGAAGTTAGAAATGCTAGCACTTTTAGAAGTGCTAAAACATACCGAAAAAGCATCTCAAGAGGCCATTACCCTAATCTACAAGTTAGAACGCGTTCCAGATAGTATGTCTTTAATTTCTAAACTATCAAAACTACAGTTAGATACCAAAGTTCTCGCAGTTGCAGAACAAATGGCAATGGCACCAAAGCAAATTCCCAAGGCATCTCCAAAAACAATACAACCACCATTAGCAGCCTTTTCTTTTTTCGAGAAATATAAAATTGCCTTGGTCTTAATAGGGGTAACTTTAGTAATCGGAGTATTTATAATCGCTATAACGCCTAAAAGTTCTCCTATTCCAAGAAAAGTAACTAAAAGAGAAACCGTAATACACCTAACCCCTAAAAGGGGTCAAAAATATGTATCAACAAGAATAAACAATGTCTTAACAACCTTTCTATTAGATACTGGAGCATCTATAACAACAGTCTCCAAAGCATATCTAAATACTCATATTCGATCTGGCTTTATAAATAGAAGTACCCATTTCTTAAGACACGGAAACTACGTCATCGCCAATGGTGAAAGTGTATTTGCAGAGGTTTGGGAGTTTCCATCCATTACTATTGGGCCTAAAACTGTCTATAATGTTGAGGTAGCCGTTATGAGTGGGATTGATGAATCTGGTTTTTTACTGGGAATGTCTACGATTAATAAGTTAGGCAAACCGACGATAGATTTAACTAATAATAAGATAATAATAAAATAATATCTGTTATTTAAATAATTAATTAAATACTGAACATCAAAAAAGCACTAACTATCATTGCATTAGGTTGTTAAAGCTATAAAGTACACCATTTAATAAACGTATTTCTTTTCCTTTTTTGATAATTATTTAAAAAATAATATATTTACTAAAAAAAATATGTTCAAATTAGTCAAACAATATTGGGGATTGTTATTAATCGTAGTCATTGTTATTTATTTTATTTCATTGCCGAAAAAAAAACAAATTATAGTTGTAAATAGTAATTCACATATAATAGAAAAAGTAGTGGAAAGCGACCCAAGAGTGAAAGCTATTTGGAATAATGGTAGTGGGTTTATTCAGAATAATTCTAATAAAACAATTTATCTAGAATCTGTAGAATATTCCAGTTCCTCTTCTAGCTATACCCCCAAAATAATCTCAATTAAGAAGGGTGTTAAATCAATAAATAATAAAGTTCACTATATATTTGTCACCCCACCTTCTAGCATTAGAGTAAAATCTGGAGCGCCCACAAGCAGATGGCACTTGTATAGATAAAAACATAATAATAAATTTTTGGAATAAAAAGTGCACAGAGATTGACCTTGCAAGAATACCATTTATTTCACTATATTAGTCTTAATTTAAAACTTATATATGATGAAAAAAATAATGATGATTGCTTTATTCGGTATTCTAGCTTCTTGTTCTCCAGGTATGCATCCAGAATATGCAAATAATGTGGAGACAGTTAAAACATTTTTAGA
>Ga0209384_1000642_pt1 | contig 21023 bp, 13 predicted proteins | sample CoawatmetaG05DNA_FD_187511 | JGI IMG/M metagenome (GOLD analysis project Ga0209384, IMG submission 187511) | Marine microbial communities from the West Antarctic Peninsula - Coastal water metaG058-DNA (SPAdes) (version 2) | ecosystem: Environmental > Aquatic > Marine > Coastal ... | reverse complement strand
AATATACTTTTGTTTGTTTTTTATCTGCCATAGTGGGAGGAATTATACACAAAAAATTCGAAATGAGAATAAGATAAAAATACTTTTTCCTTTGAGTCTATTGTATTGATAATCCTAAGAATTATTTCTGATTAATAGCTCTTCTTTTATCTCTGTAGCCCTTTTCTCATCTATGTCGTAATCCCACATTACATAAATGGCTAATGAAGTTCCCATTATTGGAATAAAGGTATAGAAGAACCTAAGGCCGAATAGAGCTCCATCAGGCTGAGAGGCTGCGTCTGGAGCAAAACCTACATACCACATTATAAGTCCTGCAAATAAACCAGCTAGAGCTGTTCCAAGCTTAACCATCCACCAATAAATAGCTCCAAAAGCACCTTCTTTTCTTGGAAGTCCGTTTTGTAATTCCTCATAATCACAAACATCAGCTGTCATGCTCATCATGACGGTGAAGAGACCGCCTATACCAAATGAAAAGAATGGCAAGGCATACAAAAACATATAGGGCTTGCCAGGAATAAATAAAAACCAGAATAATATATACCCAATAATTGATATGGATTGAGAAACAATAAATGTCTGCCTTTTTCCATATTTTTGAGCCATTTTTGAAACAACTGGAATTACCAATAGAGTCGTGATCAGCGCTCCCACACTTCCGTGAAGTGTTGGCCAGATTCCAGCAGAAGAAGCATCGCCTGAAAATAAATAATGAACAATTATAAAGAATGAGAAAGCTGCTATTGTTTGAAAAGAGTTAAACACTAGAAAGGTTGCCAAGCATAGCTTTCGAAATGGGATGTTTTTATATGCATCTTTAAATATATTAAAGATATTTGAAAAACTTGCTCCAATATTTTTTCTTGTAAGTGGGACAAGATTATCATCATCAATAGTAGACCTACTTTTAATAAATATTGCAGGTGTAATAGCAAATATCGTGCATGCTATACCTATATAAATAGATAGTTCTCGTGTGCCAGCGGCAGGGTCTGCAAAAATAGCTGGATCATAGATTATCACCCAAATCCATGGCGCGATAATCCATGCAAACTGTCCAATAAATTGAGATACGGCCATAATCTTTGTTCTTTCATGAAAGTCATCACTCATCTCGTAACCCATAGCAACAAAAGGAATGCCAAAGATTGTTATTCCTAAATAAAAAACAAGAGAGCACAGAAGAAAATACCAAAAATTAAAAACTATCCCATTTTCAATATACAACTGCCACATTAGAATAAAGGAAATTCCAGTAATAATTGCACCTAAAAAAACGTATTGCCTTCTTTTGCCATATCTTGACCTAGTATTATCTGAAATAAAGCCCATTATTGGATCAGTAATGGCATCAAAAAACCTGGGAATAAAAGCAATGACTCCATAGAGTAAGGGGCTAAAGCCAAGATTCTGTATTAAAACAACAATAAAAATTCCAAGGGATGCTGGAAACATCTGATTACCAAGCATACCTATTCCAAATGCAATTTTTTGAGACATTCCAATTTTATTAGTTTTTGAATGGTTAGATGTATTCATATTTATTAGTATTAAAAGTTACTTATTATTTTCTAGAATGAAATTATTATAATTATGTTTTACCACATCAAATGAGAGTTTCTTATTTCTATCAATATCTACTATCCCCCAATACTCTTCATTTGCAGTCCCGTCATAGGGAACTCCGCTACTATTTGGAGCCCAGCCTCCTGGATCTTGAGAAGACGGATTGCCTGCCTTCCACCAACTATCATTAAACGCAAAAAGTAATACACCCAGATTTTGACCAGCGTTTAATAAAATCTTTTCAAGTATTGCTTCGTTAGCCGCGGCTTGAGCTTTCTGGTTGTCGCCCTTTTTAAATCCATTTTTATCAATAGTCATATAGCTATCTGCACCTACTTCAGAAAAATACATTGGCTTAGAACTAACTTCATACCATTCTTTTAAAAATGTCTCAGGCTCATCCCATCTATAAACATTAAACCCCCATATATCTATATTCGAACTCATTTCTAAAGCAACTTGATCGGGTATTTCACCGTGTGAGGTAGAGACTGGATGGTTCAAATCATTTTCATGAATAGAATTAGCAGCAGCATTCATTTCTTTGTACCAAACTGTAATGTCACCATCAAACCATTCGGGGTGATAGTTATACTCATTTCCAAGCTCCCAAATAAGAATGGCAGGATGGTTTTTATATTTATTTATATAATTAATAAAGGTACCTGACTTGATGTCATAGAATCCTTTTTGATCATAACCAAAACTGGTAATTAATTTTATTCCCGCTTTGTTGATTGCATCCAAGACCATTAAGTTGTCTATTGGCTTGTAGACTCTAATTGTATTAATGCCTGCCTCAATCATCAGCTCTAAGTCCTTCTCAAGATATTCAAAGCTTCTTTGCGTACCTTTCTTGCCTTTAGATACCGGGTGATAGCAAATACCTTTCATATAAAATGGCTTAGTATTAACTTCTATTCTATTACCCACAACACTCACAACATTAAGCTCAGAGTAAGCAGGAAATATAATACAAACAGCTGCAATCAGAAGAGCTTTATGATTTGCTGAGCTTTTATAATTCATTTTTTAAAACATATACCTCTATTCTGCTAATCTTATTTTCTCGCTTGAATATACTTGTACTTAATTCTCGGCTAAGCACCCACCCATCCAGCTCTAAAGTTTCACCATTAATAAAGTAAATAATAACTTTTCTATTTTCTGATAACTTATAGATTATCGGGACCTGACAGATTGTAAAGCCTAATGATTTACTGAAAAGATTAATTGAAGATATCTCATTATCGAGATTAATAAACTTAAATGGAGTCTCATTCTCAACAAATTCACTTCGTTTCAAGATGGATGGATTAAAAGAAATCTGTCCACTAGCTACAGATAGGCCTAGTTCTCCAAACCTACTCAATACATCTTCTTTTACTTGCCCTGTCATGCCTGGCTGCTGAACACCCTTGCCCCCAGGGGTATGTGAGTATGGGTCAGTGGGAAATGCTCCATATAACTCTGGTGATTTGTTTAATCCTATTCCTTCATTAATTTCAAAATAGTGATCAAGTAAACTGCTAGTAATTGACTGGTCTTCATTGGACTCAAATGCATTAGTTGTAACCTCTAATGTAGAAAGAAGCAGTTTGGATACCATGTGCCAGTAAATTGAACCTAAGCCTTCATAACCATAGAATGTACCAGACCTTCCTGTGAAGGATTTATGATCAAAAATTTCTTCAAAAATAGCTAATACCAAGCCATGCTCTTCCCTAACAAGATCATTGAATAAGATTGGGAGGTTATCTAATTCTTCCTTTAAAGAGTTTGCGTTATTAAAATTACCATTAAAATGATGACCTCCTTTTGAGTCTTTAACGACTATCTGATTATTGCTTGCGCTAACAAGCTCAGATAAAAGTTTAGAACTTTTAACTTTATCTTCATGAATATTATTTTTATCTAAAAAGCCTGGTAAATCTTTATTTGGGTAAAGTATGTAACTGTATTGATCTTCTCGAAAAAGCTTACTTCCCTTCAAGGAATTCAGAACATTTAAACTTTCTTTGGCTGATAAAGAGCCCGAGCTTAATATAGCAACTTGGCCTTCTAGCATTTCAGGAAGATGTGAAATTGATACTAGGTTATTACCTACAGTCATTAGGTTATATGCATGATAAAGACCATCGGACCTCTTATTGGCCTTAATGGAATGCTCTATAAATTTAAGTGAAATATCTAAAAAGTCTAATATTTCATTCTTGGTTAGATCTGCTTTTTTTCCAGAAAATTTATTTATATATATTGACTGCCTAAACAATCCTGCTGAATTACCAAGCAAATTCATAATACTTAATCTGTTTTGATCGGAGATTTTATCGTCTAGTAAATATAAATTTTCTCTAAGCGCCTCACTGATACTTAGCAGTAAATCTTTTTGCTCAATAGATACTGAGATTTTTTCAGATTTATACCTTTTAAGAATGTTGGTAAAAAAGTGTAAAAACCTTCTAAGGTAATAAAGGGTGACCATTGAAACACCATTTCCTACCAAAGCATTATTTGCATCATTCCATTCAGGCCTTTGTGTATTCATCCAGATACCAGCTTCAGGAATTAAATTAGCAACCTTTGCAAGAATAGTTGCCAATAGCTTTTCAATGAAATTAACCTTAATAATATTATTATCTGAATCCTTTAATAAAGCTCCATCAGAGCCAAGTAACTCTCTCTGATTATTAATATATTTTTCACAATCAGCATCAAAATCAATTGTATTTTTTGGATCTTCAAGAATGTCCTTAAAAGTCTTTATTCTGTATGGGACATTCGCATAAACAAATAGCTCATCTTCAAAGTACCTATTAATTCTTTCTGGATAATAGTCTTCAATAAATTCTAGAAATTTTAGTAAGTAGATGACTTGATGGTCGCCCCAATACCCAATGTATGACCAAGGGTTGTCTTGCTCCAAAGACTCCCAATCAAAACCATCTTTAGTTACTCGATAAGGGTTGTAGCCATCAAAAGTTGTAGCATTCAGGAATTTAAAAATCATACTATCTATAAAATCAGGATACGAGTGAACCAATGCTTCCCAGTTTTGAAAGATATCTCTCCAGTTACCTTGATAATCCAATATCTTCGATCCATCAATCTCACTTCTTGTATTTATAGAGAATTTATTCCATGGCCTGCTTGGGTCTCCATGTCTTCTGCTAAATTTTAAAGGAAGATACTCATAGCATAGTCTTTGAAAATCTTTATCTGAATCATTGTCAGCAAGATCCCTTAAATGATCTAAATTAAACTCTTTTGGAAGGCTCTCTAAAAGGTTTTTCTTTATAATAAATACTTTTTTATTTCCTTTTTCTAGATATTTCGTGAAATCAGCTTTTTCTATTTGATAATTCTTATCAAAGATCCCTCCTCTCATAATATTAAATAGGGTATTAGAGAAATGACGAATATTTCTTCGGCTATCTGAAGTTGTTTGCATGCCATCAGATGATCCTGATAGCCTTAAGAGGTCATCAGAACTATTCTGAATATCCATCTCTATATCTTTAGCCAAAGATTGATTGGATTTAATCTCCTCAGCAAAAGAAATGATATCTGCTGAAGATTTATTAACATCAGCACCGATATACCAAGTAGAAATTTCCTTTGGATCGAGAGATATGTCAGCTATTAAGAAATATGCGCCCTTTTCAGCCTTTATATCAAATTCTTCAATCAACTTACTACTATTTCTAAACTTGCTAAGTTGTTTAGATGATACTAATTTTTTTGAGTTGTCCAAGCCGGAAGACCATGCAATATTAGCTTTTAGTGCTTCACTTGGCTCTGCCCTATCCACAATTATTGCACTTAAAGAATAAATACCAATACCGCTTGTTACATCTAACTCATTTCTTTTATAGGCATCGACAAGATTGCTTGTATTATTTTGCAGGGCCTCTTCGACACCCCAAGGTAATATATTTTGAATACCATCAAGTAATTTTATGTCGACTTTGCTGATCGCGGTATTTTCAATACTAGACTCTTTAATAAAACCAAATCGATCACCTATGCTCCACTGATAGGAGAATTTAATATTGAGGCTTTCATTAATTTCTTCAAATACTATCTTATTACCGCTAAAATTTTTATATAGATTTCGTGAAGTTTTGTAGCTTCCTTCATTTTTTATAGAAAAAGGCTCCCATAGATAACATTTACCATCTTTTTGAATCTGGAATATTGCCTTACTGCCAGTGACTTCTTGACCTTCAGTAATCTTGTCATCTGTGTAGTATGGGAATAGAGCATTATCGCTATTCTTCCTTCCGGCAGATAACGAGCCATTACTAGAAATAAAGAACCAATGATTATAGGGACTTACAATACTAATAAAGAATGGTCTCATGGAATCAACATTCTCAATCTTATAAAAATTTTCATTTTTAATGAGAACTTCAGTTCCTGAAACTATCTTCTCAGAAATATCTAATGGAGTTTGGCCTATAAATATATCGTTTATATTTTTCATAAAAAATTATTAGGTATCTTGGTTTAGATTATTTTGAATATTAAAATAGTTTAAATTACCTATTAAAGGAGCATGTTCTCTTTTTATTAGCCCAATAGGAATCATCTCCAATAAATCTCTATGCAGGCCTTTTTTATTTCCAATGAAATGTTCGGCAAACTTATCTTTATCCATCAGCTCGGTGATTGTTCGCATTAGACTTCCTGCAACATAAACTCCATTACCAGAAATATAATTTAATGCCATATCTGACATAACTTCTGCAAGTGATTTGGTAAATCCATCCACAACAGATTTAGCAATAATATCTCCTTCTTTAAAAAGCCTTATGACGTCTTCGGATTTAATTATTTTGCCTGTTTTATTTTCAAATATTTTTGAAATTGCTGTGCCTGAGACAACATTTTCAAGAGTAGTAAAATTACTTTCATCATCTAAATTGTAGTTTTTAATTAAGGTCTTAGTCAATCCAGTTGTATTGCCGATCTCTGTTGGCAATACACTGGTATTATTAATTAAAAGAGCTGCCCCAAGCCCAGTTCCAGGACCAATAAAGAAACTATTCTGATTAAAAGTTTTCCCTTTCTTAATCACCTCAATTTCGCTTTCATCCATATTTGATAAGCTATAACCGATTGATTCCCAGTCATTTAAAAGAAAGATAGAATTTAAATTAAATTTAGTTTTGAGCTCGTTCTCGTTAATAGAAAAATCTCTGTTAGTCATCGATATAGAGCCGTTTACCTTCGGGCCTGCAACTGAAATAATCAAGCTATCCACATTCTTATTTTCTATAAGCTCTTGAATCAGTGGATTGAATTTCTCAATAGACTCTAGGGATATTTTTTTTGGCTCATCAATAGTCTTGGCCCCCTTTGTTGCATAGGCGTATCTTAAGTTTGTCCCTCCAATGTCAACTACTAATATTTTATTCATAATCTTGAGAATATATTTTGCATGAATTATATCCTTGATTGTTAATATACTTAATAGAGTGGATATCAATATCCCAATCTCCTTCGGTAATTATTTGTGCTCTTGTGGTGATTGCTGACATTTCAAAATCATTATCATTTAGACACTCCAATGGAATGCTAATTAACTGCCATTTATTTACATTAGATTCTAGGAACTTTTCTGAAATATTGAATTGTTTAAAGCAGTTTTCAGTTCCTGATAGATTAATTTGGTAGTCATTTTTAATGCACGCAAGACTAATACTCATATCATCTTCAGATAAATTATTAGCTCTTATTATTATCTGCATGCTCCCTTCGGTCATATAAGAAATATCTTCTTTAGAGCCACTTGAAATAATCCATGTCTTCTTAATCTTCTTATTTCCAAAATTAATATTTTTAGCATCATCTTGTTTCTTGAAATCAAATTTTGAGAGATTAATACCTGACCTTGAGTCTGAAAATATATCCGTACTTACTCCCTCATATATTTCTCTAGCCTTTAGTGGGTCAAAATACGAAACTACCTCTTGGTATGATGGATATGCAGAGCCAATAAATAAAATTATCTCATCTAAGTATTTAGTCTTATCCTCTGTCTTAACATTGTCTATAAAAATACTATCTTCATAGGTAAGCCCATAACCATAGCCAAATAATGGCTCATATAAATTATCGCCATAATTTAATCTGACTTGTGATGCTAGTTTTGGCCAAGAAAAAGATAGCTTGCCCTTAAAATCATGATTTATAAGATCATTATTATTAGTAAAAATAACATCTGATATTCCATCAACAGCAGTTCCTGGAAGCCATAATTGAACAAATGCATCAGATAGGTTTAGTTCGTGATTAATGATTAAAGGCCTTCCTGATAAGAAAAGAGATACTGAAGATATGCCTTGGTCTCTTATATCTTTCATGTATTGTAAAAAATTCTTATCTTGGTTCTTATAAAATAGGGATTTTCTATCTCCATTACCCTCGGCATATGGATCTTCACCATAAACAAATAAAACGAGATCAGGCTTTCTTTCATACAAGCCATTGTCAGAATATTCAACGGTACTCCCAATTGATTCTGCTCTTAATTTTAATGATTCATAAATACTTAAGGTATTTGGAAAGTCTGTATTTAAATTATCTCTTCCTTGCCATGAAATTGTCCAACCACCCATCTGGTTTCTAATTTGTTTGGATGCATTTCCTACAATCAAGATATGCTTGCCTGATTTTATAGGCAATATATTTGAATTATTTTTTAGAAGGACTATGGATTCCCTTACTGCCTGTTTTGCTAATTCTCTATGCTTATCAGAACCTATGAAATTATATGGGTAGTTGTGAGGCTTTCTCCCATCAAATAGACCCAATGCATACTTAACCTTAAGAATATTTTTTACAGCATCATTTAATCTTTTTTCTGAAATTAGTCCTGATTTGACCTGCTCAAGTGTATTTTTATACAAAGACTTCCAGTCATCTGGTGCCATAAAAATATCAACGCCTGCCATAAATGACTCTGGGCAGCTCTCCTTTGAGCAGCCTGGTATCTGGCTATGCCCATTCCAGTCGCCAACAACAAGACCATTAAAGCCCATTTGATCTCTTAGAATATTTGAGAGTAAGTATTTGTTGCCATGCATCTTGGTTCCATTCCATGAATTAAAGCTAGCCATTACAGTTTGAATGCATGAATTTATAGCGCTGTAATATGGGGTTCCGTGAATACTTTTAAAATCTTCTTCTGATAAAATTGTATCTCCCTGATCAACACCGTTCTTAGTACCTCCATCACCAAGGAAATGCTTTGCAGTTGCAAGAACATGATTGCTATCAAGGAACTCATCCCCCTCTCCCTGTAAGCCAAGTATCATAGCCTGGCCCATTAGAGATACTAGTTCTGGATTTTCAGAGTAGCCTTCATAAGTTCGGCCCCATAGATCATTCTGAGGCACCGCAATGGTGGGAGCAAAAGTCCAAGGTATTCCAGTGGACAGTAATTCTCTAGCAACTGCGCTACCTATTTTTTTTATTAAAGCAGGATTCATAGTTGACCCTAGTCCAATGTTATGTGGAAAAATAGTCGCTCCAATAACATTGTTATGCCCGTGAACTGCATCAGTGCCCCATAAGATTGGAATTAAAGTTCCATCAACTACCGGAGATGCATTATAGAAATCTTTGCTTAGTCTTTTCCAATCATCAACACTGCTATTTTTATTCTTATTTGGAAACTTGCCACCACCATTTAAGAATGTGCCAAGGCTGTATTCCTTAGCTTCATCAGGTGACACTTCATCAATATCAGGCATTATAATTTGTCCAACCTTCTGTTCTAAGGTCATTTTTTTAATTAGTGCGTTTATAAAATCTGGTTCTTTTTGAAGGTTGCAGCTACTTGAGTTAGTCCAATCAACCTCAGTTAAAGTGTTTGGTGAATCCGCATTAAATTTATAGCCTACAAGGCTGGCTATCAAAAAACCTATAATTAATAAGATATATTTTTTCATGATTAAAGTTTTAAATACTCAAGGTCTACCAAAAAACTCCATATATTAAGACCAGAATACTGATAACTATTAGGCTATTTATATTAAAAGATCTTGAGGTAGAGAAATCGATCCCATTTAGATCAATAGCCTTTTCTTGATCTGTATAACCTTGAATTAAAGCCGTAATGTAACAACCAAAGCCAGACATAAAGAATACTATTCCCATTCTATGGATATAAGAAAGATCTGGGAGCATGGCACTTATAAATATAGATAAAACTAATGAAGATATGGCAGCTACCATAACTGAAAGCGTTGTTGCTTTTTTCCAAAACAGAGCTACTAGAAAAATAACAAGAATTCCAGGTGTGAATAATCCAGTGAAATTTTGAATATACTGAAAGATAGAATCAAAATTTCCAAGCAAAGGTTTTGCTATTAGGACTGCAACTAGAAGTGACATCACTACAGTATTTCTTCCTATACTTATTAACTTAGCATCAGAGACGTCATTTTTTGAAAATGATCTATATATATCCATTGTGAAAATGGTGCTTATGCTGTTAGTCATAGAAGCTAGAGATGACACTATTGCAGCTATTAAAGCAGCAAAGGTAAGTCCTAGTAATCCGTTAGGCAGTAAAGACATCATTGTTGGGTAGGCTTGATCTGATTTCTCTAAAACAGGGAAAAGGATTGCTGCACAAATTCCTGGCAGTACTATGACCAAAGGCATGAGAAGTTTAAGGTAAGCTGCAAACATAACCCCTTTTTGAGCTTCCTTTAATGATTTAGCTCCTAGTGCTCTTTGAGTTATGTACTGATTAAATCCCCAATATGCAAAATGCCCTATCCAGACACCGCCACCTATAAGGATCCATATACCAGGAAGATTATTATAAGAAGGATTGTCTGGCGAAAGAATCATGTCAAATTTTTCAGGCATAGCTGTATAGACAATGCTTAAGCCTTCAAAAATTCCCTGCCCCTCTGATATTTTGTTTAGTGCTATATATGAAACTGCTAAGCCGCCAAATATTAATAGAACTACTTGAACGATGTCAGTCATAGCGACTGCCTTTAGACCTCCAGACAAAGAATAAGCTAGAGAAAGGAGTGCCAATACAATTAGACCATTCATTAGAGATAAACCTGTCAGGGTATTAATCGCCAAAGAACCAAGCCATAAGACCGTAGTTAGGTTGATAAAGATGTAAACAGTAAGCCAGAAGAAAGATAAAACTAAACTAACCCTTTTATCAAATCTTTGCTCAAGAAACTGAGGCATTGTATAAATTTTCTTTTCTAAGAATAGAGGTAAGAAAAATTTAGCCATTACTATAAGAGCTATTGCGGCTGTTAATTCCCATACCGCTATTGCCATTCCAACAACAAAGCCCTGACCCGACATTCCAATGATTTGCTCTGCTGATATATTAGCAGCTATAAGAGAAGCTCCTATGGCCCACCAAGGAAGAGATCTTCCAGCAAGAAAGTAATCCTCAGCACTCCTCTCTTTGCCTGAATTTGTTCTTGATACATATGTAGCTAAACCAATAATACCAAAGCAATATATTCCAACAATAATCCAATCTAATGTATTAAACATTCCTCAATCCCCTATTTATAAATTAAGTAGTTTCTATTATAGTTTTTATTTCTAATAAATTATTAGTAATTTTATCCCAAGACCTAGATCTTATTAATGACTCTGGCATCGCTGACGATGCTCCGACAGCAACTACATTACCTAAGTTAAGGTAGTTGGCAATGTTCTTGTTTGTAATGCCGCCTGTTGGGATAAATGTTATGTCTGGAAATACAAATTTGAATGCATTTAATTTATCAATACCTCCGGATAATTCAGCAGGGAAAAATTTCAAAACCTTGTGTCCCGCCTCACTTGCTGCCATTACCTCACTGGCAGTCTGTACACCTGGAATTAAAAGTAAGCCTTTGCTCGATGCGTAATCTGATATTTTTGGAGAAAAGCCAGGAGTGATAGCAAATGATGCTCCGGCATTTATAGCTAAATCAATCTGTTCAGTTGTTCTTATAGTCCCAATACCTAAATATATATTTGGATACTTTTTAAAGCTAGGGATTGCATCGATCACCCTTTTATCTCTAAGAGTTACTTCGATAAGTGGTATGTCTGCTTCAGTTAAACAGTTGCAGATACTTAATACCTCATCTTCGTTTACTAGAGTGCCTAAGGGTATTATTTTATTTTTTTTAATAGTTTTTAAAATACTCATCAGAATATTGAAGCTCCAGTCTCAACCGAGCTCACACTTGTCCTAAATGATTTGAATAATTCTCTGCCAATACCAGATGGCTGATCATCAAAAACCATCGGAATTCTTTTAACAAGCAGATCATCCTCAACTAATAAGTTAAATAATCCATTTGTAATATCAATTTTAATAATGTCTCCATCTTGGATAATTGCCAAAGTGCCACCCAATTTAGCTTCCGGTGTTATATGAATTACTGCAGGGACACTTCCTGATGCACCTGACATCCTGCCATCAGTAATTATTGCAACCTTATAGCCTTTTGATTGAAGAACGTTTAATGGAGATGTTAGCTTATGTAGTTCAGGCATTCCATTAGCTGACGGGCCTTGTCCTCTAACTACAATAATACAATCTTTATTTAATCGGCCTGTTCCAAAGGCCTCAAGAACAGCTTCCTGATCGTTAAATACAGACACTGGGGCAACAATCTCTGCATCTGGCTCAGTCAAGGATGAGGTTTTTATAATACCTTTTCCTATATTGCCATTTACTAGTTTTAAACCGCCTGATGTATTAAAAGGATTAAAGCTATCGCGAATGATGCTTTGATCTAGTATTTTTGCAGGATTTTCCCATACCAATTTATTATTTTTAATCTCTAATTTATTTCTATAGGTCTCTAGACTATCTCCTAAGAGAGTCTGCACATCTGAAAAAAGATATCCCCCATCTAAAAGAGAGCCTATAAACGCAGCAACACCTCCTGCGTTATGGAACTCGTTTACATCGGCAGAGCCGTTAGGATAGACGCTCGTAATAGTTGGGATGACTGCTGATAACTCATCCATATCCTCTAAGGTTATTTTATAACCCCCAGACTCTGCCATTGCAATGAGATGAATGGTTAAGTTTGTAGATCCGCCACTGGCAATAAGACCCACCATTCCATTAACCCAACTTTTAGCATTAAGCATTTCACCCATCTTTGAGCCTTTTTTTGTTAACTCTAGTAATGATTCAACCGTGCTATCAATAATCATTTGTCTTTCTTGTGATTCAGGTGGCACAAATGAAGAGCTAGGTAGTTGCATACCCATGACCTCCATAATAAGCTGGTTAGTGTTAGCTGTGCCATAAAAAGTACAGGTACCAGATGTATGGTAGGCGGCTTGCTCAGAACTTATTAACGTAGATCTATCTACCTCACCATTCGCAAATTGTTTTCTGGTATCTGATTTTTCAGCATTTGATATACCTGTAGGCATAGGGCCTGCTGGAATAAAACCAATTGGAAGATGGCCAAAACTTAAAGCCCCAATCATAAGTCCTGGAACAATTTTATCGCATACACCAAGACAGAGTCCTGCATCAAAAACATTATGGGAAAAACCTACCGCAGTAGATAGTGCAATAACATCTCTACTAAATAAAGAAAGCTCCATTCCTGGCTCTCCCTGCGTAATACCATCACACATTGCAGGAACACCTCCTGCAACTCTCCCTATAGCACCTCTATCAGAGGCTGATTTTTTAATAACATCTGGGTAGTCCTTTAGCGGAGCATGAGCTGAGAGCATGTCGTTGTAAGCAGAGATTATGCCTATCACTTTAGCGCCATCAACGGCCTCACCTTGTTGTGATTTATCGCAGGAGGCAAAAGCATGCGCCAAATTACTACAACCCATATTTCCTCTAGCAGACTTACTATGCTCATAAGATAAATTAATCTTGTTAAGGTATTCGGAGCGATAATCCGCACTCCTTAACTCTATTCGTTTTTGAATTTCAATAAGTTTTTTATGTATTTTCATATTATTTTTTAGAGCCATTTTTCCATGACCTATAGTCTCTTTTTAGAAGAAGATCTGAATTAGATGGACCCCAACCACCTGAAATATAGTCGTCCATTGGAACATTTTCAGATGACCAGAGATTAATTATATTGTCGATCCATGCCCAAGATGCCTCAACCTCATCACGCCTAACAAAGAGTGCAGGATTTCCTTTTATTACATCTAACAGAAGCCTTTCGTAACAATCTTGATGCCCTATTTCATGATAGTCATGTAAATTTAGATTAAGGGGAAGTTCCTCTAAATTAAACCCAGTAACATCAGGTTCCTTCGTATTTAATTTTAGAACTATTCCCTCATCTGGATGAATTCTTAAAACCAATTGATTTGGGACAATAGACGATTTGTCAGAGAATATATTATGAGGAACAGATTTATATCTAACAACAATCTCAGATGATTTTGATTGCATTCTTTTACCAGTTCGAAGATAAAAAGGGACTCCTGACCATCTCCAGTTGTTTATAGATGCCTTAAGTGAGACGAAGGTTTCTGTATTATTTTTAGAATCAACACCCTCTTCATCAAGATAAGCGCTTGCAACGGCACCCTTGGACATTCCGTCGATATACCTAGCTCTCACAGAATTTGTCTTAATTGTTTCACTATTAAAAGGAGCTAAAGATTTAAGAACTTTTAATTTTTCATCCCTAACAGATTCGCTGTTTATAGAGACAGGTGGCTCCATTGCAATAAGACAGAGGATTTGGAGTAGGTGATTTTGGACCATATCTCGTAAAGCTCCAGTTTCATCATAATAATCTCCCCTCCCCTCAACACCTAAATCTTCGGCTACGGTTATTTGAATATGATCAATAGCTGTACTTGACCAACTCTGTTCAAAGATTGTATTTGCAAATCTCATAGCCAGAAGATTTTGAACTGCTTCTTTACCTAAATAATGGTCAATTCTATAAATTTGATTTTCTTGAAAGCTTTCAGCCAGCATATTATTAATTTCATTAGCCGTTTCAAGGTTTGCTCCAATTGGTTTCTCTACGACTATTCTTGAATTAGAATTAATTAAACTACCTGATTTCAAACTTTTAGAAATAACTTTATATAAATTAGGAGGTGTTGCTAGATAAAATATTGCTGGTCTATCTTGAGGTATATTCCCAAAATTCTTCCAGTCGTCATCTGAGTTGATGTCTAGTTTCTTATAGCTAAGTCTCATGGAGAATCTTTTCCAAGCATCTCCATTTTCATCAAAACCATGAAAATGTTTTGAAAGAGATTCCTTAACCATGGATATATAACTATCAACAGTGAGATCTTTTGAGCCAATTCCTACTATTTGACTTTCATGGCTAATTGAAGAAATTGTCTCTTGACGAAATAGAGCTGGTAGGAGCTTTCTAGTAGAAAGATCTCCTGTTCCACCAAAAAGATAAAGTGAAAAAGTATTAAGACTCATTAAAAGACTCCTTGAGAAATTCTATTCTATTAAGTTGTTTTGAAAATTCAGTGATAAATTTAGCAGCATATGCTCCATTAATGACCCTATGATCATATGACAGAGATACAGGCAATGTTTTTAAAGAAACAACTTTTTCATTTATAAAAGATAAACTATCAAAAGTTTTTGATAGCCCTAGTATCCCTACTTCTGGGGGGTTAATTATGGGAGTAAAGTACTTACCGCCAATTCCGCTAAGTGAAGAAATTGTAAAAGTAGCTCCTTTGAGTTGATCTACTTTAAGCCTCCTTTCCTTGGCAAGTGTAGCAAGCATAATTACATCATCAGAAATCTGAAGAATAGATTTTTTATCTGCGTCTTTAATGTTTGGGACTATCAAGCCATCAGGTGTATCAACAGCAATTCCAATATTGAAGTATTCTTTTTGAATAATACTATCCATTTCTGCATTCAAGGATGTATTCATTGTTGGGAATAATTTAAGTGTTTCTACGGTAGCTTTAATTATAAAGGCTAGTGGAGATACCTTTACCTCATGCTCTAGATTGAGTTCAGAGCGAAGTGAAAGTAAGTCGCTAATATCAGCATCGTCATGTTGAGTGACATGGGGAATATTAATCCATGACGAATGAAGGTTCTTAGCAGCAGTTTTTTGAAATTTAGATAATTTCTTAATAGAAATGATACCCCATTTTGAGAAATCAATATCTGGCTGTGATGGCTGAAAGCCCATTCTTTCTTTACTATTGTTATTTAATTTATGAGAAACAAAAGAGTGAAGATCTTCTTTTAGAATTCTACTTTTTGGACCAGATCCCTTTACATCTTTAAGATTTATTCCAAATTCTCTAGCTAGCTTTCTTACAGCAGGGCCTGAATGAATAGATGAATTATTAAAGTTTATTGGGGTATTGGATAAAACAGTTTTCTTTGATGGAGCATCTATAATACTAGGTATTTCGTCTGGGGTTTCAGTAGCTATTTCCTTTTCTACCGCAATGGCATCTTTTACAACCTCAATCTCAACAAATGGCATACCTTGTTTAACCATGTCCCCAACTGCAATGTTTATAGATTTAACTATGCCATTGACTGAAGCTGGAATTTCCATAGCAGCCTTATCTGTTTCCAATATCATGATTGAATCTTCGGAATCTATAACCTGACCAACCTCAACACAAATTTCAATAACTTCCACCTCTTCGACATCACCGAGATCTGGAATATTTACTGTAATTAACTCTGATTTTTTTTTGGTATTTATTTTTTTAATATCTGAGCTTTTTTCTATATCAGGTTCTTTAGATAACTCTTCAGTAGCTATTTCCTTTTCTACCGCAATGGCATCTTTTACAACCTCAATCTCAACAAATGGCATACCTTGTTTAACCATGTCCCCAACTGCAATGTTTATAGATTTAACTATGCCATTGACTGAAGCTGGAATTTCCATAGCAGCCTTATCTGTTTCCAATATCATGATTGAATCTTCGGAATCTATAACCTGACCAACCTCAACACAAATTTCAATAACTTCCACCTCTTCGACATCACCGAGATCTGGAATATTTACTGTAATTAACTCTGACATTAAACTTCCCAGGGATTTGGCTTGGATGGATCGACACCCATATCATTATAAATAATGTCTAATTGCTTCTTATCAATAGTGCCTTCTTTAAAAAGAGAATAAGCAGAAGCTCTAACAATGCTGCTTGCATTGATTTCAAAAAAGCCCCTTAGCATTTCACGGGAGTCACTTCTTCCGTAACCATCTGTACCTAAGACATTATATTTAGCCTTTATGTAAGGTCTTATTTGCTCAGCATATGATCTCATATAGTCGGTCGAGGCTATTACTGGAATAGACTTACTATCAAAACACTCTTCTACATAAGATATTTTTTCGTCTAAATCGGGGTTTAATTGATTGAAACGCTCAACCTCCATTCCATCTTTTCTTAATAAGTTAAAACTTGTAACACTCCATACTTCTGATTTAATATTATAGGTATCTAAAATACTTTTAGCCCTAATAGATTCTCTAAGGATGGCTCCCGAGCCAATTAATCTAATATCTGGATTTTCTGCACTTTCAATCTTATGCATGCCTTTAATAATTGACTCTTCCGCTCCCTCAATCATCGGCGGATGTTCATAGTTCTCATTCGTCGTGGTTATGTAGTAGAAATAATTTTCCTTATCGACATACATTTTCTTGATACCATCTTTGATGATTACAGCAACTTCATAAGCAAATGCTGGATCATAAGAGAGGCAATTTGGAATAGTTGATGAAAGTACATGGCTGTGTCCATCTTGATGCTGTAAGCCTTCGCCGTTAAGGGTTGTTCTGCCAGATGTAGCTCCTATTAAAAAGCCTTTAGCTTGAGCATCTCCAGCAGCCCATGCTAAATCATGAATGCGCTGAAAGCCAAACATTGAGTAGAATAGATAAAAAGGTATCATTGGAAAATCGTAAGTTGAGTAAGCTGTTGCTAAAGCAGACCATGCAGAAAAGGCGCCTGCCTCAGTTATTCCTTCTTCTAGCATTACGCCATCTTTAGATTCTTTGTACCACATGACCTTATCAGCATCTTCAGGTTCATAGTTTTGACCTGCTGATGAATAAATACCAACCTGCCTAAATAATGCTTCCATTCCAAATGTCCTTGCTTCATCAGGAACGATTGGGACAATCCTTTCACCAATTTTTTTATCTTTGAGTAAGTCTGTGATAATCCTTACAGTAGCCATTGTTGTGGATATTTTTCTTTCTTCTGTGCCTTCGTGTAATTTTAAGAATGCCTTATCATCTGGTAAGACTAAAGCTTCTGATACATTACGCCTTCTCGGAATGGGACCACCAAGAGCTTCTCTTGTTTTTTTTAGGTACTGAATTTCAGGAGAGTCATTAGAAGGTCTAACATAAGGGATATTTTCAATATCATCATCTGATACTGGGATACTAAATTTATCTCTAAAGGCTTTGATATTATCTAATGAAAGTTTTTTTACTTGATGCGTAGTGTTATCAGCTTCTCTTGAGCCAATACCATAACCTTTTGAAGTTAAGGCAAGAATGACAGTTGGCGCACCTTTTGAATTAACGGCTTTATGATAAGCGGCATAAACTTTATATGGGTCGTGTCCGCCTCTATTAAGTCTATATATATCCTCATCAGTCAGATCTTTTACAATTTCTAATACATCAGGATCCTTAGCAAAAAAGTTCTCTCTTGTATAAGCACCACCTTTAGCTTTAAAGTTCTGAAGTTCACCATCAAGCACTGCATCCATAATGTCTTGAAGCTTGCCCTCTTTGTCTTTAGCCATTATAGGATCCCAGTGCCTTCCCCATACAACTTTAATGACATTCCAACCAGCTCCTCTAAAAGAGCCCTCAAGTTCTTGAATGATCTTGCCATTACCTCTAACCGGACCATCCAATCTTTGTAAATTACAATTTATAACAAAAATTAAGTTTTCCAGGCCTTCTCTTCCAGCTAATGCTATGGCTCCTTTAGATTCTGGCTCGTCCATTTCCCCATCGCCACAAAAAACCCATACTTTTCGATCATCCCTTGGGACAAGACCCCTTGCAGACATATATCTCATAATATGAGCTTGGTATATTCCTAATATTGGACCAAGCCCCATTGAGACAGTAGGAAATTGCCAATATTCTGGCATTAACCAGGGATGCGGGTATGAGGATAAGCCAGGTTTTTCAACCTCTCTTCTAAAATTATCTAGGTCATCTTCATTAAGATAGCCCTCTAAAAAGCTTCTAGCATAAATGCCAGGAGAGCAATGACCTTGATAATAAATTAAGTCCTCTAGCTGACCTTTTGAGCCTTTAAAGAAATAATTGAAACCAATATCATACAAAGTAGCAGCGGAAGAGAATGTTGAGACATGACCACCAAGTTCATCATCATTTTTATTTGCTCTCAAGACTATTGCCAATGCATTCCACCTAATAAGAGATCTAATTCTTCTTTCCATAAACAAATCACCAGGCATCATAGCTTCATCTTTTACGGGAATAGAATTACGAAAAGGTGTGGTTAAATTATATGAAGGTATAGCGCCCTCTTCATTTAATTTTTTGGCTAATTTAGTCATTATGAACGAGGCTCTTTCTATGCCCTCTTCTTCTATAACGCTGCTTATCGCATCCAACCACTCACTTGTTTCAATTGGATCTAGATCTTTTGACAAATTAACTCCCTATACTTCGTTTAATTAGTAAGCTAATTTTACTGTAGAATTTGTTAAAAATATACAATACCAAGTAGAAATTTATTATATTGTAAATAAATTACATAAAATGTATAATAAAAAATTACAACTTTTGTAAGTTTATTACATATTAATAGATGAAATTATGATATTAGAAAATCTTGTAAACGGTGAGACCAAATTAAGTAAATCTGAGAAATTAATTGCCTTGGAGGTTTTAAAAAACCCTTCTAAAGTTATTAGTCAATCAATATCTTCACTCGCTCTTCAGGCAGGCGTAAGTTTACCAACTGTTAATAGGTTTTGTAAAAAACTAGGTTTTTCAGGCTACCCTGCCTTTAAAATTCAAGTTGCCCAAGAAACTACAAATACAAATTCAATGCTTTTAGATCGTTTTAACGTAGACAAGGATACTCCTGAAATTGTGAAAAGAGTTATGAGCGATATTCAATCTACAGTGGTTAGTGTTGGTCAAAATCTAGATTCAAAATCTATAGATACAGCAACTAACATGCTTGCAACTGCAAAAAGTATAACTTTTTTTGGCTTAGGTGGATCAGGGCCGGTAGCCCTCGATGCTCAACATAAATTTTTTAGGTTTGGCATTCCTGTTGTTGCTCATATTGACTACATAAACCAAAGAATGATTGCTTCAATGATGCGTGAAGATGATGTTCTTGTTCTGATATCTTTTACTGGAAGAACTACCGAGATTGTTCAAACAGCAAAGGTAGCTAAAAAAAATAATGTTAAAACAATTGCACTGACTTCTAAGAACTCCCCTTTAGCAAAGTTATCAGATGTAGTTCTTCATATAGATGCACCATTAGAAAACAATCTACATATACCAATGACCTCAAGATTAGCCCACCTTGCAATTATTGATATTTTGTCAGCGACCGTTCAAGCTAGGTTTGGATCAAATATTGATGTTAGTAGAGATGAGGTAATTAAAAATATTGAAAAAACTAGGGTTTGATTGTCAATTTATGTATAGGTTTTAATAATCTCTATATCTTTAGTTTGTTGATTTAATAAAAAATGAATTGGTAAATATTTATTCTCGAGCGCTTGGTCAACCAAAATCAATTTAGCTGAACTGGAGACTAAAAGTATAATTTTTTTAGACTTCATAATCATAGACAAGTTCATGCTAACTCTTTTGTGACATGGATTTCCCATAGGCTCTGTAAAAATAATTTCTGGATTGGCTGATAAATCAAAATAATTAGAATTATCTACTAGCTCAGGAAATAAAGAAGCAAAGTGTCCATCCTCCCCCATACCCAATAACATAATATCAAAAGGTCTATTTATATTCATAACCTCCTCTGAGTCTGATTTTAAAGAAATAAATTTTGCAACTGACGCATTATTAATAAACAAATTTTCTTTAAGAAGCCTTTCATTTGAATCAGGGTGTTCGCTGGAAACAACCCTATCATCAACAAGTGTTATTGAAACTTTAGACCAATCTAAGTCGGACTTACTCAGATCATTAAAGATTTTTACAGGGCTGGAGCCTCCACTTACAACAAAGCTAGCTCTGCCATTGTTATCAATACTATTTTTTAAGGCTTCATAGATTGATTTGGCGTGAATATTCATTTTTAAACTAGATTGAATGAGTTTTGTATGCCTTCTATTACAAACTCTATAGCAAGAGCACCAAGCAATAGACCAAATATTTTTTCTATAACTGTAAGGATTGTTGGGCCTAGCCTGGAAGATAGTATTGATGATAGCCACATTGATA
>Ga0209384_1000639_pt1 | contig 21096 bp, 23 predicted proteins | sample CoawatmetaG05DNA_FD_187511 | JGI IMG/M metagenome (GOLD analysis project Ga0209384, IMG submission 187511) | Marine microbial communities from the West Antarctic Peninsula - Coastal water metaG058-DNA (SPAdes) (version 2) | ecosystem: Environmental > Aquatic > Marine > Coastal ... | reverse complement strand
ACAGGTGCAACAAGTATTACATCAACAGCATTTGTTGGTGATATAACTGGTGATGTAACGGGTAATGCAGACACCGCAACTGCACTGGCAACCGCAAGAACTATTGGTGGAACCTCATTTGATGGTAGTGCTAATATTGCAGTAGGACTTGCAACATTAGCAACAACAGTTACCATTACAGATAACGAAAGTACAAACGAAAATAACGCTATTATATTTACTGCTGGTGGAGATGTTGATGGTGGCAATCTTGGACTAGAATCAGATGGAACATTAACATACAACCCAAGTACAGGTAAAATAACTGCTACAGGTTTTGTTGGTACATTAACAGGCAACGTAACTGGTAACTTGGCTGGTACAGTTTCTACTGCAACACAAAATTCAATAACAACTGCAACTGGTCTAGTATCGGTAGGTGCATTAGACTCTGGTAGTATTACATCTGGATTTACAAGTATTGATGTTGGTGCTGGTACAATTACAACGACTGGTGCGATTACAGGTGGTTCTGTTGCTGGTAGAAAAACACTAGTTTCTACTTTTAATACTACTTCAGCTGTAACTGCCTCACTAACTGCTGCACAATCTGGTGCGACAATATTAATTGATGGTACAGAAAATAATGTAATTAATTTACCGGCGGCCGCAGTATCAAATCCAGGCATATTTTATGACCTTATTGTGAGAGTTGCTGTTGCTAGTGATAAAACTACAATTGTTAATATTGCTGGTTCTGGTGGTGGATTTGTTGGTGCATTAAGTCTTGCTGGTGGTACTGCTGCAAACGCAGTATTTGACAATGCAGGCGATGCACTTACATTCGTTAATAGCACTGTGATTGGGTCAAGAGCAAGAATTACTTGTATAGTAGATGATGGTACAGATGGAACATGGCAAGTAGAATGTCTTGCATCACCTATTGCTACCATCGCATAAATATAGTGAATAGGGAGTATTCGTAATGTTAGGTCAACAATTCTATCATGAAAGCATAAGAAAAGTTATTGTTGCTTTTGGAACAACTTTTAATAATATATCATTAGTTCGTAAGGACAATAATGGTAATATAAAGCAATCAATGAAAGTTCCTCTTGCTTACGGGCCAAGACAGAAATGGCTTACTCGTTTAAATGAAGATGCTGATCTATCAAAGACAGTTGCTATTACTCTTCCACGTATTGGTTTTGAAATACAAAATCTATCTTATGATCCTAATAGAAAACTCAATAGAGTGCAGAAATTTAAAAAGGTTAAGGGTAAAAATGATGATCGTCTAGATTCTCAATATATGCCAGTACCGTATAATCTGAATATACAGTTATATGTTATGGCAAAAGAATCTGATGACTCTCTACAGATTATTGAACAAATTCTTCCATTCTTTCAACCAGACTATACTCTTACAATTAATGATATGGCAGATATGGGAATTAAAAGAGATGTTCCTATCGTGTTGAATGGTGTATCTTACGAGGATAATTATCAGGGAGATTTTGAAACTAGAAGGGCTTTAATTTATACCTTAGATTTTACTGCAAAGTTTTATCTATATGGCCCTGTTACTTCTCAGTCTGTTATCAAAACTGTACAAGTTGATCAGTATACTGACTTGCCCGATAAAGCACCTAAACGTGAACAAAGGTATACGGTTACTCCTACTCCTGCTAATTCTAAGGCAAGTGATGATTTTGGTTTTAATGAAACCACTTCATTCTTTGAGGATGCAAAGGTTTTTGATCCAGTAACAGGTACAGATGTAGATACATAATGTCTGATCCCCTTAAAGAACTAAGTAAAGCTCTTGGGGTTGCTGGTAATATTAAAACATTACAATCAGAACCCTGTAACTATAAAGATACATCTGAAACTTTACCAATAATAATTGAAAATAATCTTGAAGAGGATGATATTGAAAAAGATTATCGTACTCAAAGAGATACTTTTAATACTTTAGTTGAGAAGGGTTCTACTGCGATTGATGGAATACTTGAGCTTGCAAAGGAAGGTGAACATCCAAGAGGGTATGAGGTTGCAGGAAATCTTATCAAACAGGTTGCAGAAGTTGCTGAAAAACTAGGTGATCTTCAAGAGAAGATGAAGAGACTTAAAGAAGTTCCAAACACTGCTCCTAAAAATGTTACTAACGCACTGTTTGTAGGATCAACTGCTGAATTACAAAAACTTATTAAAGGTAAAAATAATGAGTGAAGGCGTATATTTAGGAAACCCTAACCTTAAAAGGGCCAACGTCCAACAAGAATGGACAAAGGAACAGGTCGAGGAATTTTCTTTATGTATGAAAGACCCTATCTATTTTATCAAAAACTATATAAAAATTGTTTCTCTAGATGAAGGTCTTGTTCCTTTTGATCTTTATGATTTTCAAAAGGAAATGATAGGTACGTTTCATAGTAATCGTTTCACTATTTGTAAACTACCAAGACAGTCTGGTAAATCTACTACAATCATTTCTTACTTGCTGCACTACGTTATTTTTAATGATTCAGTTAATGTTGCAATTCTTGCAAACAAAGCTGCAACCGCAAGAGATTTACTTGGCAGACTTCAACTTGCTTATGAACACTTACCAAAATGGTTACAACAAGGAGTAATGAGTTGGAACAAAGGTTCTCTAGAGTTAGAAAATGGAAGTAAAATTCTTGCTAGTTCTACTAGTGCTTCTGCTGTTAGAGGTGGGTCTTACAATATTATTTTTCTTGATGAGTTTGCTTACGTTCCAGCAAACGTAGCTGAACAGTTCTTCTCCTCAGTATATCCTACTATCTCCTCTGGTAAAACAACCAAGGTAATGATTGTTTCCACTCCACATGGCATGAATATGTTCTACAAGTTATGGGTAGATGCAGAGGAAGGTCGTAACACTTATGTTCCTATTGAGGTTCATTGGAGTGAAATTCCTGGTCGGGATGAGGAATGGAAAAAAGAAACTATAAAAAATACTTCACTACAACAATTTCAAACAGAGTTTGAGTGTGAGTTTCTTGGTTCTATTAATACTCTAATATCTTCACAAAAACTTAAAGTATTACCTTATAGAGAACCTATACAATCAAATGCAGGATTTGATTTACATATTTCACCACAAGAGGGACATACATATGTGATTACTGCTGACGTTGCTAGAGGAACACAGAATGACTACTCTGCATTTATTGTGGTTGATGTATCACAAATGCCCTATATGGTAGTCGCAAAATATAGAGACAACGAAGTAAAACCTCTTCTTTTTCCAGCAAAAATTTATGACGTTGCTCGCGCATACAACCAAGCCTTTGTTCTTATAGAGGTAAATGATATTGGTGAACAGGTTGCAAACACTATACATTTTGATCTGGAGTATGACAACCTAATTATGGCTTCTATGCGTGGGAGGTCAGGTCAGGTGCTTGGAGGGGGATTCAGCGGGGGTAAAGCTCAATTAGGGGTAAGAACCACTAAAGCTGTTAAAAAAATAGGTTGTTCTAATCTTAAACAATTAATTGAAGATAATAAACTTATTGTAGAAGATTTAGATATTATTAGAGAGTTATCTACATTTATTGTAAAAGGTTCGTCATATGAAGCTGATGATGGGTGTAATGATGATCTAGTTGCGTGTTTGTTTATATTTGCATGGGTAACAGATCAACAATATTTCAAAGAATTAACTGATAGTGATGTACGTTTGACAATGTTGCAAGAGCAACAAAATGCATTAGAACAGGATATGGCACCTTTTGGTTTCGTGGTTAATGGATTGGAAGATGAAAATATAGGAAATATGGTAGATGAATATGGTACAAAGTGGGCGGCAGTAGTGAGAGATTATGGTTCAGATTGGTAATATTATATAAATTCTAATAAATCATTATCAACTTTAATCCAACAATTAGTACATAATATAATACTTTCATCGATAAGAGAGAATATTTCCTTTCTACTCTTAGGATTAGTACCAACTCTTTTTGTTATTTTTCGTATTTCTGAATCATGAGGATAGTATTTTAAACACACAGTTTCGCTTTCGCCACAATGTTTACAAGACTTATCTGCTAGATTTTCATTCAATAGAATGATTCTTTTACGATAGTTTCTACGAGCTACCTTTTTAATTGTGTCTTTATACTTTTCATAATGTGCATTTACCATATTATTATTTATATGTTATAACACTTATAAAAAATGTTTTTCTAAGTTTGTTTTTTTATAAATATCTGTGTAAACAAAATAACCAACTCTTAAAGATAAGGAGTACAATTTATGTCTTTTCTAGTTTCTCCTGGCGTTCATGTCAAAGAGATTGATTTAACTAATGTAGTACCATCAGTTGACACCACAATTGGTGCAATTGCAGGCCCATTTGAGAAGGGCGATGTGTCTTCTATAGTTACAATTACCTCCGAAGCTGACCTCCTTAATAATTTTGGTAAACCTAATTCAGATAATTTTGAATTTTGGTTTACTGCTTCTAACTTTCTAAAATATAGTAACACACTCAAGGTGGTTCGTGCAGAATCTGCCATTCTTAATGCGGGTGAATCTAGTGGTATATTGGTTCGTGATACTGATCACTACTTGACAGATTTTTATGCAGAAACAGGTGATGGTCAAAGTACAACAAATGATTGGATTGCAAGAACTGCTGGTATTTTTGGTAACTCAGTTGGTGTTGAAGTATGTCCTTCTGCACAAGCTTATGAGCAAGACTTAGGTACTAACAACTTAGTTAACGGGGCTAAAGCAGTTGGCGATACATCAATTACAGTTGATGATGCTGATGAATCTGGTTTTGCTTTCCAAGTTGGAGATATGATTAAGTTTCATACACAAAACTCTGTTACTGCTATTGTTAATGGTGCAATTTCAGTTGCTACTATTAACCTTGTAGTTGACGGTAACTCTGGTACTGCTGCTATTGGTCAACGTGTTATTGGTGCTGGTATTACTGAAATAGTAAAAATTAAAACAGTTACTGATCAAAATAACCTTATTCTAGACAAACCAATTACGGTTGCAGACAATGTTGTGTTAGCATTATCTCCTTATGCATCTGTTGAAGATGGTGACACTCAATATGAAGTTACTAGTATTTCTGGTGAAGTATTGTCTATTCGTTTAAAAGATGATGCTAATGAAGGTGGTCTTCAAAGTATTATTCCTGACAATTCATTTATAACAAGACGTTGGAGATTTGCAGACCTATTCAGTTCTCCTCCAGGTCAATCTGATTACAACAGAATAAATGGTCGTGGAACTGGTGATGAATTGCATATTGTATTATTTGATACAACTGGACTTCTTACTGGGGCTGATGTAGATGTTGCTGGTCAAAGAGTTAATGCTGTTATAGAGACTTACTCTAACTTATCAAAAAATTCTGCTGCTAAATCCCCTCAAGGAGATAGTATTTATTATCCAACAAAAATATATAATCAATCCTCATTTGTTTATTGGGGTGATCATATTGCTGCTGGTACTAACTGGGGTACGGATACTGCAACTGCATATACATCAGTAATTCCTATTACTACTGTTTCTTTAACAGGCGGGACAGATGATTATGCTGTTACTGCTGGTGAATTAGCACTTGCTTATGATAAATTTGCTGACTCTGAAGGAGTGGATGTAAATTTAATTCTTGGTGGGCCTAGTTCTGCTGTTACTGATAGTGCTGCTGGACAAGATACTCATGTAACAATGCTTACTGATCTAGTGGAAAGTCGTAAAGATTGTGTTGCATTTGTTTCTCCGTTTCGTTCTGCAACAGTTGGTATTGCAAATTCAACTACACAGACATCAAATGTAACAGAAGCATTTGAGTTATGCCCATCTTCTTCTTATGTGGTGTTTGATAGTGGTTACAAATATATGTACGACAAATATACTGATGTATTTCGTCATGTTCCTCTTAATGGTGACATTGCTGGTCTTTGTGCTCATACTGATGGTGTTGCAGATCCTTGGTTCTCTCCTGCTGGATTTAATCGTGGAAATATTCGTGGTGCAATTAAACTATCTTATAATCCATCTCAAGGTGAAAGAGATCAGTTATATCGCTTTAGAGTTAATCCTGTTATCAATTTCCCAGGCCAAGGTGTGGTTCTGTTTGGTGATAAGACTGCTCTTGCAAAACCAAGTGCATTTGATCGTATTAACGTGCGTAGATTGTTCTTAGTTCTTGAGAAAGCAATTGCAACCGCATCTAAGTTTCAACTCTTCGAATTTAACGATGAGTTTACACGGGCTCAGTTCCGTAACTTAGTAGAACCTTTCTTACGAGATGTTCAAGGTCGCCGAGGTATCACAGACTTTAAGGTAGTCGCTGACGGTACAAATAATACTGGTGAAGTTATTGACCGTAACGAGTTTATTGGTGATATTTACATCAAACCAGCTCGTTCTATCAACTTCATTACCCTAAACTTTATTGCAACTCGAACTGGGGTTGCCTTTAGTGAGGTAGGAGGTTAATCATGGCTAATATAGACGACTTTAAAGCAAACTTAATCGGTGGTGGTGCAAGAGCCAACCAATACAGGGTTACTATTACTTCCCCACCTGGCATTGCAATTGGACTTGACGTTCGTAGAGCTTCATTTCTAGTAACTGCTTCTAACTTACCAGCTTCTACATTGGGTGAAATTGCTATTCCCTTTCGTGGAAGAAATATTTATGTATCTGGTGATAGGCCTGCTCCCGAAGCATGGACTACTACCTTCATGAATGATACTGATTTCATGATTAGAAATGCAATGGAAAGATGGCAGAATGGTATCAACGATTATGCAAATAATACTGGTGTTGTTGCCCCTGCTGATTATCAAACTGATTTGACTGTAGAACAGTTGGATCGTGATGAAACTGTTTTGAAAAGTTATATTTTCAGAGCAGCTTATCCATTAACAGTTGGTACTATAGAATTAACAAATGCAGAGGCAACGGAAATTGAAACTTTTGAAGTTACTTGGAGATATCAGCACTTTGAACCTTCTGGAGTATCGTTCTAATTTACCTACTAAATAGAACGTAGGAGAAAATATAGTATGGCTGAACTTTTCGGGTTCCGTATAGAAAGACCAAAGAAGGCAGAGGGTAGTGTACCATCATTCACTACCCCTACTGCCGACGACGGCACGCTTGATATTGCTGGCGGTGGTTTTTTTGGACAAGTGTTAGATACAGATGGTAGAGAAAAAACAGACTTAGATTTGATTAGGCGATATCGTAATATTGCTCAACAACCTGAGTGTGATACTGCTGTCGAAGATATTATTAATGAGGGTATTGTTGCAAATGAAGACGATCAAGCAGTTCAAATTACGCTTTCTCGTTTACCATATCCAGATAAAATTAAAAAAAGAATTAGAGAAGAATTTAGTGAAGTATTAAGGCTACTTCATTTTGAACAAAAGGGTCATGATATCTTTAGGCGTTGGTATGTTGATGGTAGATTATTTTACCATAAAATTATTGACACTAAAAATCCAAAGCAAGGTATTGTTGAACTTAGATACATAGACCCAACAAAGATTAGAAAAGTTAGACAAATAAAATCTCACATAGATAAAAATTCTAGTGTTGATATGATTGATGCAGTTGATGAGTATTATATTTATAATGAAAAAGGTCTATCAGCTGGTGGTGAAACTGGTTTAAAAATAGCTTCAGACGCAATTACATATGCACCATCTGGTTCTGTTGATGGTAATTCTGGTAGGGTTTTATCATATCTACATAAAGCAATTAAACCTGTCAATCAATTACGTATGATCGAAGATGCACTCGTTATCTATCGTATATCACGAGCTCCAGAAAGACGTATTTTTTATATTGATGTTGGTAATCTTCCTAAGATTAAAGCAGAACAATATCTCAAAGATGTTATGAACCGTTATCGTAATAAATTAGTATATGATGCATCTACTGGAGAAATCCGTGATGATCGTAATCATATGTCAATGTTGGAAGATTTTTGGTTGCCTCGCCGTGAAGGTGGTAGAGGTACAGAGATCACAACTTTACCAGGCGGTTCTAATCTTGGTGAGATTGATGACATTCAATATTTTCAAAAGAAACTTTATAAATCTTTGAATGTTCCTATCTCTCGTATGGATTCAGAAGCAGGATTTTCTTTAGGAAGAGCTTCAGAGATTACAAGAGATGAACTTAAATTTACTAAGTTTGTACAACGTATTCGTAAGAAGTTTGTACCTTTATTTACAGACATTCTTAAAACACAACTTCTATTAAAGGGTGTTATTGCTCCAGAAGATTGGAATGTAATGCAAGAGCATATTCAATATGACTTTTTGCAAGACGGTCATTTTGCAGAGCTCAAAGATGCAGAGCTTCTTAATGATCGTATTCAAACACTTGATTCAATTCAATCATACATTGGAACATTCTTTAGTAAAGAATATGTACTGAAGAAGGTATTGCGTATGAATGATGCAGAGATTGCAGAAATGAATGATCAGATTAAGAAAGAACTTACTGTCGATCCATTAGATGGTGGTATAAGTTTACCAGATGGTGGAGATGGTATTACAAGATATCCTCAAGATGGTGGTGGTGGTGTTATTTCACCGGAACAGATGCCAGACTATGAAGAACCAGAAAAAGAAGGAAATTAATTATGAGTAGAGAATTTGTAGATGCTATTGTATCAGGAAATAATATAGGTGCAGAAGAAGTATTTAGTTCTGTTGTAGGTACAAAGGTTGGTGATACTTTAGAAATAAAGAGGAAAGAATTAGCAAATACTTTTGTTAAATCTATGTCAATAGAACCAGAGGGAAACGATGACTCAGAAGTTTAGTAAAGTGTATTCATCCGTAATTGAGAAGGATGAGCATAAGAAATCTAAAGAATATAAGAAACTTTCACCAAAAATGAGAGATGCTATTGATATTATATTTCAAAAGATGGATTCTAAACCTTCCGATTTCCTAAATAGTTTTGAAAAAAGTATAAAAGAAGTATCGAAAAAATTTAAAGTATCTGAAAAAGAACTTTTGAATTATTTTGAGAAAGAAATGTTATCAATTTAAGGGGTTAGAGTATGGCTTTTACTACAAGAACACTAAGAGATACGGTTGTTAATGCTCCGGGCGCTGGTGGAACAGTTACGGTTAAGGTTGATATCGAAGATGATACTACTGCCAATAATGCTATTCTAGATGCAAGTGCTTTATCTGGTCATGCAAACGGTGCAAAATTACACATCTCTAGGCTTTGGTGGGCATTGACTCAAGGTAGTGCTGATGATGATACTGGGCATATTGAACTTCAAGAAGTATCTTCTGGAACTGATATTGTTCAGATTAGACTTGCTGGAACTGGACACTATGATGGTACTGCTGGTCTTATCAAAGGAACATGTACAAACGCAACTGCAACTTCTGGTGATCATGAATTAACTTGTTTTGGTACATCTGGATTTCTTATAATTGAATTTAAAAAAGATGAAAATTACACAGCTTAAGGATCATTAAAATGAACACAGTAAAATTATTTTCAGAGTCAGTAGAAGAAGTAGAGTACATCTGTGAAGCAAAAGATGATGGTTCTAAGAGCTACAAAATTCGCGGTATTTTTATGCAAGCTGACATAAAGAATCGCAACGGACGGGTATATCCTATGGAGATACTTAAAAACGAAGTTGGAAAGTACAATAAAAATTTTATTAAGGAAAATCGGGCATTTGGGGAACTAGGTCATCCAGAAGGGCCAACGGTCAATCTGGAAAGAGTATCACATATGATTACATCTTTGACGCCTGAGGGAAAGAATTTTATTGGTGAAGCTAAAATAATGGACACACCTATGGGTAAGATAGTTAAAAATTTAATGGATGAGGGTGCAAAACTAGGTGTTTCTTCTAGAGGTATGGGAAGTTTGGAATCAAAAGGCGGCGCCAATTACGTGAGAGATGATTTTTATCTTGCAACAGCTGCAGACATCGTAGCAGACCCATCTGCTCCTAATGCTTTCGTAGAAGGTATTATGGAGGGAAAAGAGTGGGTTTGGAATAATGGATCACTTATTGAAGCAGAGTTACAAGGTATGAAAAAGAAATTTGATGTTAAAAAGCATCAAAGACAAGCAAAGGTGGAAGCACTGGAGTTTGCAAAATTCCTCAAGATGTTATAACTTATAAATATTAATTACAAAACAAGGAGACACCCTAATGTCCGAATTAGAACAAACAATTGAAGAACTTGAAGCAGAAGTTCTAGCAGAGCTTGAAGAAGCTGAAGACCCTACGAAAAAGGGTGCTGCTCCTGCTGAAAAGTCTAAGATGAAAAACGATGCTGAAGACACAGGAAAACCTGTTGTTGATCCAGAGCAAAAAGATGCACCAGCAAAGAAAGTTGCTGCAAAAGCAAAAGAAGTTTCTAGTGATCCATCGCAAAAAGGCGAAGGTAAACCAATGAAACCAGAAAAACTTGCTGCTAGTCACATTCCAGAGGAAGGTGAAGAGTTGGAAGAAGCTCGTATGACTAAAGAAGTTATGAAAGCAGAAATGATGAAGAAAATGGAAAATATGAACGCCATGGACTTAAAAGCTGCATACGAAGCAATGTATAACGAAAACGAAGATGATATGGAAAGTGAAGAAGAAGTTTCTGCTGAAAAGAAAGAAGCTATTGACGCTCGCATTAAAGACCTTGACGTTAAAGAAGATGTTGATGCTCTTATGACTGGCGAAGACCTTTCTGAAGAATTTAAGACAAAAGCAGCAACTGTTTTTGAAGCTGCAATTAAATCAAAGTTACGTTCAGAAATTGATCGTATTCATGAAGAAGTATCTAGTGAAAAAGAAACAGAACAAGAAACCTTCAAAGAAGAGTTAACTGAGAAGGTTGATACATATCTCAACTACGTTGTAGAGGAATGGACTAAGGAAAATGAGTTGGCAATCGAACGTGGCCTTAAAGGCGAGATTGCAGAAGACTTTATTTCTGGACTGAAACAGTTGTTTGAAGATCACTATATTGACGTTCCAAACGAAAAGTATGACGTTTTGGAAGCACAATCTGAAAAAATTGCAGAATTAGAAGAGAAGTTGAATGAGTCAATTCAGAAAAATGTTGAAATGACTGAAGATAATTCTCTATTAGTTCGTGAGCAAGTCTTTATTGAGGTTTCAGAAGATTTGGCTCAAACAGAGATTGAGAAGTTCAAAGGTCTTGTAGAAGATGTTGACTTTACTGGTGAGGAGTCTTTCCGTGAAAAACTCTCCACTCTAAAGGAAAGTTATTTTCCTAAAGTTAAACCTACTACAGGCACAAGAGCAATAGATGATGAAGATGGTGGCACCGCGCAGGACGTTGATACGACAGATAGTATGCGAAAGTATATGTCTGCTATCAGTCGTGATCAAAAGGCGAGTGCATAAGTTAATATAATTAAAAGATGTAAAAAAAAGGAGAAACAAATGTTTCAAACAGAACATCTACAAGAAAAGTGGCAGCCAGTCCTAGAACACCCTGATCTGGGAAAGATTGAGGATTCTTACAAGCGGGCAGTTACTACTCTCATTTTAGAGAACCAAGAAAAAGCAATGCGAGAAGATTCTAATTTTCTTTCAGAAGCTGCACCAACTAACAGCACTGGTGGAGAAGTATCAAATTGGGATCCAATCCTAATTTCTCTAGTTCGCCGCGCAATGCCAAACCTCATTGCTTATGATGTTTGTGGTGTTCAGCCAATGACAGGCCCAACGGGTCTTATCTTTGCAATGCGTGCTAAAGCTGCATCTTCAGACGGTGCAGAATTGTTGGTAGACGAGCCAGACACAGGACTTTCCAACGATGACGCTGCTGGTGATTTAACATCATCTGCAATGACGGGTTCTAACCCAAAACTACTAAACGATAGTCCAGTTGGTATCTACTTATCACCAACTGGTATGACTACAGCTCAAGGTGAAGCCCTTGGTGATGCTTCTGCAAACTCTTTCGCAGAGATGGCATTTAGTATTGAGAAAACAACAGTTACTGCTGTTTCTCGCGCACTTAAAGCTGAGTACACAATGGAACTTGCTCAAGACCTTAAAGCAATTCATGGTTTAGACGCAGAAACAGAATTGGCCAATATGTTGTCAACTGAAATTCTTGCTGAAATCAACCGTGAAGTTGTTCGTTCACTTTACATCACGGCGGTGCCTGGTGCTCAAGTTAACACAACAACATCTGGAACTTTCGATCTTGACACCGACTCTAATGGTCGTTGGTCAGTTGAGAAGTTTAAAGGTTTGATGTTCCAAATCGAACGTGATGCCAATGCGATTGGTCAACAGACTCGTCGTGGTAAGGGTAACATCATCATCTGTTCCGCTGATGTTGCTTCTGCACTTCAGATGGCTGGTGTTCTTGATTACACACCTGCCCTCAACAACAACTTGAATGTTGATGATACATCCACCACATTTGCTGGTGTTATGAATGGTCGATATAAAGTATATGTTGATCCATATTCTGCTAACGTAGCTGCTAATCAGTACTATGTTGCTGGATATAAAGGTTCTTCACCTTACGATGCTGGTTTCTTCTACTGCCCATACGTTCCATTACAAATGGTTCGCGCAGTTGGTGAAAACACATTCCAACCAAAAATTGGATTTAAGACACGTTACGGAATGGCTGCAAACCCATTCGCCGCTGCTGGAGCCGCTTCTGCTGGTTTCCCTGCATCTGGTCTTAACTCTGATGCATCTCTTGATGCAAATACGAACTCTTACTATCGTAGGGTTAAAGTTAACAACCTTATGTAAAATAAGAAACTTGACTATAAACTTGGGGGAGCACTTTGCTCCCCCTTTTTTTTGTTATAAATAGTATTAGAGGTAGATATATGGCCACAATAAAAACACAACCAGATAAATTAGATTACGCAAGTCCTACTCAGTTTAAGTTTGGTATTCACCAGTTACCAAAAGTAGAGTTTTTCTCTACTGCTGCAACTATACCATCAATTGCGTTATCTGATGTAATAATGCCAACTCCATTTAAATCTATTCCAATGATGGGTGATCAACTAACATATGACAATCTTTCAGTATCTTTTATAGTTGATGAATTTCTAGAAAACTATTTAAGTATTCATGAGTGGATGACTGCTATTGGTTTCCCAAAAAATAGAAAACAGTTTAGTCAATTTAAATCTAATACATCTAATACACCTTCAGTTAGCGCTGTTAAATCTAATGATATTGGTGATGTACAAAAACCAACTTCTGTAAATGCACTTTTTTCTGATGCGACACTTACTATTCTATCAAATAAAAATAATCCAATAGTAAACGTATTTTTTAGAGACATATATCCAGTTGCAATGACAGGGTTATCTTATAATCAAGCTGCAACAGATGTTGAATATTTAACAGCAGAAATTACATTTGCATATCAGCTTTATGAAATTGAAACAATTAGTTGATATAAATAACTACGAGCAGAGATTTGATAAGCTACAACAATATATCAAATCTTAGACTTAATGATCTAGTGACTACTCGTTGCAACTCACTAGGGTCAATATAAATAAAAGAGAGTAATCAAACTCTGCTCACTTTTAAAAGAAAGTATATAATGACATTAGACGAATTGAAAATACAAGCATCTTCCGATTTACCTATCACTGATCAAGAACATTTAGATCAAGAATCATTCAGAAATCAAGAAATTAAATCAAAATGGTTAGACTATAAAACACGATATGAACTTTTACTCGTAAGGAATAAAGGCGACTATCAGAAATTGTATAGAGATAAATGGGAATACTATGGTGGTAAATCAGATGCAAAAGTTTATGCAAACAAACCATTTGATTTAAAAGTTCTAAAAACTGATTTAGCTATGTACATAAATTCAGATGATGATATTATAGAACTTGGTTTAAAAATAAGTTATCTAGAAATTGTTATAAAATATATTGATGGTGTTATTAAGTCTATAGATAATCGTGGTTGGGATGTTAGTCATGCTATTAACTGGAAGAAATTTGAAGCTGGAATGGTATAATGGATGTACAAGACTACATCAAAATTTATGAAGATATAGTAGATAATAATTTATGTGATGCTATTATGGTTGCAGATTTAGATTGGAAACAATCTTCTTTTTCAAGTCACGAAAAGATATACAAAAATTCTAAAGACCGTGTAATTATGGATGATGTTTGGATTGAGAAAGATAGTAATTTTTATAATCCACTTAAAGAATGTTTTGTGCAAGCAATTCGTCAATATGAATCTAAATTTCCATTATTTTCTTGTGAACATATCACAGATTTTCGTATAAATAAATATAGTCAAGGTGGTTTTATGTCTAGTCATATTGATAATATTCATCACAGCCATGGACAAAAATGGGGATATCCTCACGTTTCAGTTTTACTTTATTTAAATGATAATTATGAAGGTGGAGAATTTGTTGTTGCTGATAAAGAAATTAAACCAAAGAAGGGTTCGTCAATTATTTTTCCTTCTAATTTTATGTATCCACATGAAGCAAAACCTGTTACTAATGGTACAAGATTTTCGGTAGTTGCATGGTTGATGTAGTATCACACACTTTATTTCCTACAAAAATTTATGAGTTTGAGTATAAACCTGATTCTTATGAGTTTATTAATATGATGGGATATATAGAAACTGAAAATAGTTTTAACTCATTGCACCAGACAGAAGATGATATTCATAACATGTCATTCTTTAAAAAATTTAAAGAATTTATTATTAAGATTAATAAGAATATTTTAGATGAATTAGATTATGATTATGAGGATATAACAATTACAAATATGTGGGGAAATGTTTTATCAGCTGATAGTTCTACACATTCTCCTCACACACATTCAAATAATTTTCTTTCTGGAGTTTATTATTTACAGGCAGAAGGTGAAACTGCACCAATTGAGTTTTTTGATCCAAGACCTCAAGCAAGTATTTCTGTACCTAGAAGATTAAAAAACAATATATATAACTCAAATAAAATACAATTTGATTCTACACAAAATAGGGGATTTATTTTTCCTTCATGGTTGCAACATTGGGTAGGGCCTAATTATAATAAAAGGATGAGTATATCATGGAACGTACAGGTGAATGGTTACTACGGCGAACCATCAACATTACAAAATGCATATATTAAAAAAGAACGAAGTTAATTTAATTCTTGAAGATTTGGAACCACACGAAAAGGAAGAACTTTGTTCCTTCTTTACGTTTGAAGTACCTGGCGCTAAATTTATGCCACAGTTTCGTAATCGTATGTGGGATGGTAAGATACGTTTATTCTCTCCAGCTACTGGTGAGATATATTTAGGGTTACTTCCATATGTCAAGAAATTTTGTGATAGTAATAGAATTTTATATACAATAGAAGAAGGGGTAGAAAGTGGTAGGAATATTATACGTAAAGACGTTGGAGGCTTTATCAAAAGCCTCAAACCAAAATCGCAAGGAAAAAGTCTCAAAATTAGAGAATATCAAATTGATGCTACTTATCATGCTATTTCTAATAATCGGGCTCTTCTTGTTTCTCCCACTGCTTCTGGTAAGTCATTAATAATATATTCTCTGGTTCGTTATTATCAACTTAAAGGTTTAAAGACTCTTATACTTGTACCTACCACTTCATTAGTAGAACAAATGTATACAGACTTTGAAGATTATGGATGGAGCTCTGGTACATATTGTCAAAAGATATATCAAGGATATACAACAAAGGTAAATAAAGATGTTGTTATATCAACATGGCAATCTATCTATAAAATGCCAAGAAAGTATTTTGATCAATTTGGGTGTGTAATCGGTGATGAGGCTCATATGTTTAAAGCAAAATCTCTTACTGGTATTATGACTAAGATGCACCACTGTAGGTATAGATTTGGTCTTACAGGGACGTTAGACGGTACACAGACGCATCAGTTAGTACTAGAGGGACTATTTGGTGCAGTTGAAAAAGTAGTCACCACAAAAGAACTTATAGATAAAAAAACTCTAGCAGATTTAAAAATTAAATGTATTATACTTAAACACGAAAATATTAGGGAGAAAATGACTTATGCTGAAGAATTGGAATTTCTTGTTACCAACGAGAAAAGAACTAATTTCGTGGTCAATCTATTACGCCACCTTAACGGTAATACTCTTTGTTTATTTCAGCTGGTAGAGAAACATGGTAAAATATTAAATGATAAAATGAAAGGTAATGAAAATGTCTATTTTGTATATGGGGGAACTGATACTAGTGAAAGGGAAGAGATACGTGGGATGGTTGAAAAACATACTAAATCTACAACTATTGCGTCATATGGCACTTTCAGTACTGGTATTAATATTCGTAACATTAACAACATCGTGCTCGCAAGTCCATCTAAATCAAAAATACGAGTGTTACAATCAATTGGAAGAGGATTGCGTACATCATCAAATAAAGATTCCGTTCTAGTATATGATATTGCAGATGATATAAGCTATAATGAAAGACGGAACTTTACTCTAAATCATTTTACAGAACGACTTAACATTTATAATGAAGAGCAATTTGATTATGATATTAGTAAAGTGAAGTTGTAGAGAGACATAAATATAAAAAAAGAGAATGAGGTAAAATAAAAATTATGAGTAAATTAGCTGGTATGGGAGAATAATATGCACAATTCTTTTAGAAATGATACAACATACAAAATTATTAAATTATCAAATGGTGAAACTATAATTGCATCTTTGATTAATGAAGGAAAAAATAGCATAGAAATACAAAATCCTTTATTGATGACTATTGATAAACGTAGTGCAGAATCATCAAATCATGATTCTTTAAATTTAAGTCGTTGGATAGAACCATTTACGGATCAGAAGTATTTTGATATCACAAAATCTACGATTATAACTACAGCTGTAGTATCAGCAGGATTAACTAGTTACTATGAACATTTTTTACGTAAAATGGATAAATGGATAGACGATAATGATGAACAAGAATTTGAATCATTAGAAGAAGAAGAATGTACCGATGAAGAAATATATGATGAATTACTATATTCAATTGAAACATCTAATAAATCTATTCATTAATCTTATTTCTTTTAACCAAGGACATAGATAATATAACACTATTTTTTACCTATGTCAATCCTCTTATTTAAAAAAGATAATTTTATAAGTTCCTTGACAAAAGGTGCTCAATAGTCTATATTAGAAATAATGATACTCATAAGGAGATTTAATTCTAATGGCTGAAAAGAAAGCTAAACCACACTACGTAGATAATAAAGTTTTTTTGCAAGCAATGGTCGATTGGCGAGAGACTTGGACAGACGATAAAAAAGAAACACCTAAACCGCCTGTTAGTAATTATATTGGTGAGTGTTTTTTAAAGATTGCAACTCATTTAGGATACAGACCTAACTTCATAAATTATACTTATAGAGATGAAATGGTTTCTGATGGTATTGAAAACTGTTTGCAATATGCACAGAACTTTAATCCAGAGAAGTCTTCAAATCCTTTTGCGTATTTTACACAAATTATATATTATGCCTTCTTGCGAAGAATTCAAAAAGAAAAGAAGCAGACTCATGTTAGAAACAAGCTAATAGAAACTTCAAGTTATCAATCGTGGGTTACTATGGAAGGTGATGATACTGGTTATTCAGTTGGTGGATTTGATCCTACAGTGATGCTTCCAGATGAAGATGTTTATAAAACAAAGAAAAAGGTTCCTGTTGAAAAAAAGGGACTAGAAAAATTTATGGATGATGAAATTGATAAAATAGCAGTAATAGGCGAAGATCGTTGAAAATTGCGATTATAACTGATACACATTTTGGAGCTAGAAACGATAATCAAAACTTTAGTGATTTCTTTTTTAAATTTTATGATGATATATTTTTTCCTACATTAGTAGAAAGAGGTATAACTACTTGTATCCATATGGGTGATGTTATGGATAGGCGTAAGTATGTCTCATACAAAACTGCTACAGACTTTAGACAAGGTTTCATAAATCGTTTTAAAGAACTTAACATAGATTTACATATTACAGTTGGTAATCACGATACGTATTATAAAAATACAAGTGAAGTAAATTCTATGGAAGAACTTGCTGGATATGGAACAATTTATACTGGGCCTGAAGTTATAGAGTTTGATGGAACACCTATATTATTAATGCCTTGGATTAATGCAAATAACTATGATCAATCTATAAACGCATTAAAGACAGCAAAAGCAAATATTCTTATGGGACATTTAGAAATTTCTGGTTTTGCAATGTCACAAGGAATGGTTAATTCCGAAGGTTGGGATAAAGAAAGTTTTAATAGATTTGAAACTGTATTTAGTGGCCACTTTCATCACAAAAATGATGACGGTCAAATATATTATTTGGGAACACCTTATGAAATTTATTGGAATGATTGTGATGACCCTAAAGGATTTCATATCTTTGATACTGCAACTAGAGAACTGGAACGTATAGTAAATCCATACACATTATTTAAAAAGATTTACTATGACGATTCTCAAAATGATTACAGCAAGCATGATGTTGAAAAATATAAAGATCATTATGTAAAAGTAATTGTAGTAAACAAAAAAGATTTATATGCATTTGATAAATTTACAGATAAACTTTTAAGAGCAGATTGCCACGAAGTAAAGATAATCGAAGACTTTAGTGAACTTGATGCAAGTAATGTATCAGATGATATTGTGAATAACACAGAAGACACTATAACACTACTTGATAAGTATATTGATGAACTTGATATTACTCTTAGTAAAGATAGACTCAAAACTACTATGAAGAGTTTATATAACGAGGCTCAGGACTTAGAACTTTGAATGATGAATATTTAATACGAGAATTGTTTTCTAGTGAAGAAATTAAAGCTTATAAAGGAATTAAAAATTTTCAAAATAAAATTGGAAGAGTATTAGAAGACTACATTAATACCTTTATATTTCCTACAGGTACTTATTTTGTTGGTAGAGATAGACATAGGATAGAGGGAGTTGATTATGTGGTTAATGATGAACATTGGTCTATTAAAAATGCTTGGAATACTGATAATTCTTCAATGATAAAATTTAGAGAAGATAGAAAAATAAAACATTGGTATAGGTTAAATAAAGATAATAGTACTAATTGGCATACACTTTTTATTTCTGGCCCATCAGAAATAGGATTTATAGATTTTCTTGGTGGAAAACAACCATCAAGCTTGGAGGCTTTTCTTTGATAATTTTTAAATGTGTGCGTTGGAAGAACTTTCTTTCGACGGGTAATAACTTTACCGAAATTCAATTAGATAGAAACTCAACAACACTTATCATAGGTGAGAATGGAGCAGGAAAGTCTACTGTTCTTGATGCTTTATGTTTTGGTTTATTCGGTAAACCATTTCGTGGTATCAATAAAGCTCAACTGGTAAATTCAGTTAATATGAGTGGAGCTCTGGTTGAGGTTGAATTTGCTATAGGATCAAAGAAAATAAAAGTTATACGTGGTATCAAACCAAACGTATTTGAAATATATGTTAATGGTAAGATGTATAATCAAGATGCAAATGTTCGTGACTATCAAAAGTATCTTGAGCAACAAATCCTAAAATTAAACTATCGTAGTTTTACTCAGGTTGTTATTCTAGGTTCATCTACCTTTATTCCTTTTATGCAGCTAAAGTCTAAACACCGCCGTGAGGTTGTTGAAGAAATTCTTGACATCCAGATTTTTTCTATTATGAATATGTTACTAAAACAAAAACTAAAACATAATGCTGAAGAAATTCGTGATATAGAATATAAGATTAGTCTAACAGAAGAAAAGGTTGACTTGCAAGAAAATTATATCGATGAGATAAAAAAGAATAAAGACAAGTTACTTGAAGAAAAGTCATCACTCTTTGAATCAAATCAAGAAGAAATTCATAAAAGACAAAAGAAAGTTACTGAATTTGAGAATAATAATATAGAATTATTAAGACAAATTAGTGACTCTGATTCTATTAAGTCTAAGTATCAAAAATTGCAAAGTATAAAGTCTACTCTTAATGAAAAACATAGGGCTCATTCTTCAACAATAAACTTCTTCGAAACAAATGAAGATTGCCCTACTTGTCAGCAACATATTAGTGAGATATTTAAAACTGATATTCTAAAAAAGAAAACAAAAGAAACAGATAAAATTTCTAAAGGTTTGTCAGAGTTAAAAGATGAATTAGAAAAATATAAAGAACGTCAAAAAGAAATTGTTGAAATTGCAAAAAGTGTAAGAGAACATGAAGTTCAAATTGCAAAAGATAACGAATCTATTTTACAACTAGAAAAGTTTAATAGTACATTACAATCTGAAATTGATGTATTAGAACACGCTGATGTAAACAAAAATGATTATGAGAAACTTGGAGATTTGAAATCTTCAATCATAAATCTTACAGAACAAAGGTTAAAATTATCTGAGGATAAAACATATTCTGAAACTGCAAGGAATATGCTTCAAGATACAGGCATCAAGACAAAGATAATAAAACAATATCTACCTATTATGAATAAGCTAATCAATACGTATCTAACTTCTATGGAGTTCTATGTTAACTTTACTTTAGATGAAAACTTTGAGGAAACAATTAAGTCACGCCATCGTGATGATTTCTCTTACTCTTCATTTAGTGAAGGTGAAAAGATGCGTATTGATTTAGCTTTGTTATTTACTTGGAGAGCAGTTGCAAAGATGAAAAACTCTGCAAACACTAATCTTTTAATTTTAGATGAAATCTTTGATAGTTCTTTGGATGGTACTGGCACAGATGAGTTTCTAAAGATTCTAAATACTTTAGGTGATGAGAATGTATTTGTGATTAGTCATAAACAAGATGCTCTTGCAGACAAATTTAGAAGTACGGTTAAATTTTCTAAAATTAAAAACTTTAGTCATATGGTTTAATAAATGGGAAAACGATCAGACTTTGAGAGAAAACCAAGAGACTTCTATCCTACGCCGATAGAAGCAGTAATTCCATTAGTGAAACATTTACCAGAGACTTTTGATTTTGCAGAGCCATGTGCTGGTGATGGTACGT
>Ga0209384_1000637_pt1 | contig 21121 bp, 23 predicted proteins | sample CoawatmetaG05DNA_FD_187511 | JGI IMG/M metagenome (GOLD analysis project Ga0209384, IMG submission 187511) | Marine microbial communities from the West Antarctic Peninsula - Coastal water metaG058-DNA (SPAdes) (version 2) | ecosystem: Environmental > Aquatic > Marine > Coastal ... | reverse complement strand
AACCTTGCTCTTAGATTTTGATAAATTCTATAATGCGGAAGATTATCATCAAGATTATTATATAAAAAATCCTATTCGATATAATTATTACAAAAAAAGCTGTGGAAGAACTCAACGCTTAAAAAAAATATCTCTTCAAATTAATGGGTAAAATTCTTATAATATTTTTTTGCTTTCTTTTAATTTTTTATTTTTTATTTGGCAGTAAATTAAATCCTAAAAATAAAAGGAACATGATCATATTATTTATAATAATAATTGGTTTTTTTTTAATTTTTACCGGTAAATTAAGTTTTCTTCCTGTTGCTCTTGCTCCAGCATTATTATTTTTTAGAAAAATTACAGGATTATTAAGTATATTAAATATTTTTTCGCGCTCTTCTTTTGGTAAAAAATTTAGTCCAAGTTTTTCTACGTCTTATTTAAATTTTAAAATTGATTTAAATTCAAAGCTAGTCAGTATCAAAATTTTAAAGGGCTCTTTTATAGGAAAGGAATTTTCCTCACTTTCTCAAAAAGACAAGGATCTTTTAATAGGGGAATTAAATAAAAATGACCTCAAAGGCCATAATTTATTAAAAATGATTATAGCTCAATCGGGATTTTCTCAGAATCAATCATCAAATAACTACGAATTAACTGAAATTAATGCTTATTCTATCTTAGGTCTCGAAAAAGGGGCTTCTAATGAAGATATAAAAAAAGCATATTATAGCTTGATGAAGAAGTTTCATCCTGATAAAGATGGTAACAATTATTTATCGAACTTAATCACAGAAGCCAAAAACAAATTATTAAACAAAATTTAGAAAAGAGATTATAAAAAATATATGTCAGTTCAAGAAATTCGTAATATAGCTATTATCGCTCACGTTGATCACGGTAAAACAACACTTATAGATAATATCATGAAGCAAAGTGGTATGTTTAGAGATAATCAAGAAACATCTGAAAGAATGATGGATTCTAATGATCTGGAAAAAGAACGTGGGATCACAATTTTAGCAAAACCAACTTCAATTATTTGGAACGAGACAAGAATTAATATTATAGATACTCCAGGTCATGCTGATTTTGGCGGTGAAGTTGAGAGAGTTTTACAGATGGCAGATGGAGTAATACTTCTAACTGATGCCGCAGAAGGACCAATGCCACAAACAAAATTTGTATTAGGAAAAGCACTTAAACAGGGCCTAAGGCCAATAGTAATTATTAATAAAATTGATAAATCTGATAGCAGACCTGAAGAAGTAGTTGATGAAGTTTTTGATTTATTTGTTTCCTTAGATGCCTCAAGTGAACAGTTGGATTTTCCAATTTTATATGCATCTGGAAGAGATGGTTGGTGTGTAAATGAATTAGAAGATGATCGTAAAAACTTATCACCTTTACTAGATTTAGTTCTTACTCATGTCCCTAAGCCAACTGTTGACACCACTAAACCTTTCGCCATGCTTGCCACTCTTCTTGAATCAGATCCTTATATTGGCAGATGTTTAATTGGTAGGGTTGAGCAAGGCTCAGCTAAAATTAATGATCCTGTGAAAGCTATTAACTTGGATGGTAAAATTATTGAAACAGGAAGACTTACAAAATTATTAAAATTTGAGGGAACAAAAAAAATTGTTGTCGATGAAGTTAATACTGGAGATATTGTGTGTATTGCAGGCTTAACAAATGCCTCCGTCGCAGATACGATTTGCTCTCCTGAAGTTGATGAGCCAATCCATTCTACACCAATTGATCCTCCAACAATGTCAGTGACAATAATGGTAAATGATTCTCCATTTGCTGGCACAGAAGGAAAAAAAGTAACATCGACTGTTATTAGAAATAGACTATTAGCTGAAGCGGAAACTAATGTTGCTATTACCTTTAATGAAAATTCTAATAAAGACGCATTTGAAATTGGTGGAAGAGGGGAGCTTCAACTTGGTGTTCTAATAGAAACTATGAGAAGAGAAGGTTTTGAAGTTACTGTATCAAGACCTAAAGTTCTTTTCCAAAAAGATGAAAATGGCAATAAAACAGAACCTTTTGAAGAAGTCACAATTGATGTAGATGAAGAGTACTCAAGTTCAGTCATAGATGGAATGAATCAGAGAAAATGTGAAATGACGGATATGAGAGCTGCTGGTGCAGGTAAAACTAGAATTATTTTTCTAGCGCCCTCAAGAGGACTCATAGGCTATCAAAATAAATTTTTAACAGAAACTAGGGGAACTGGTGTCTTAAATAGAGTTTTTGATTCTTATGGTGCTTTTAAAGGTGATATTACTGGTCGAAGGAGTGGGGCTTTAATTTCTACCGGTTCCGGTAAGGCAGTCGCTTACGCTATTTGGAAATTACAAGAAAGAGGCATTATGTTTGTGGAGCATAACACTCCTGTTTATGTAGGAATGATTGTTGGAGAGCATAATCGTGATAATGATTTAGAAATTAATGTTTTAAAAGGCAAACAATTAACCAATGTTAGAGCTTCTGGTACAGATGATGCCGTAACTTTGTCACCGCCTAAAATAATGTCTTTAGAAGAAATGATGACCTATATTAATCCTGACGAGTTACTTGAGGTAACTCCTCAAAGTTTAAGATTAAGAAAAAAATATCTAGATGCTAATGAAAGAAAAAAACATTCTAAATCAGCAGAATAGATTTTAAACTATATACTGGTGGAGTCACTCAGGTATGACTACTAATGAAATGATGTATTAATTGTTATTATTTTTTGGTTATATTAATTTAACATTAGTAAGTTTTCTAGCTGCAACTATTCTTCCTTTTTCTTCGGAAATTTTTTTATCCGTAATGATTTTATCTAAAGAGTACCAGTCGGTATTACTTCTTCTATTTGCTGGTATAGGTAATATTTCTGGATCAGTTGTTAATTGGTATATTGGAAAAAAAATTTTAATATTTAAAAATAAAAAATGGTTCCCCGTATCTTCAAATCAATTAAACAAGAGTCAAGAAATTTTTAATAAATTTGGGTCTTGGTCAATTCTAATAGCATGGGTTCCTATTATTGGCGATCCTATAACTGTTCTAGCGGGAGTATTAAAGGTTAAGTTTTTAAAATTTTTTATTCTTGTAACTTTATCAAAACTATCAAGATACATTTTTTTAATTTATCTTTTTAAATAATTAAAAAAGTGATTATTTTAAAGATTCTTTTTTAAGTTTTTCAATAATTCCTTTTTCTTCATATTTTTCAAATGGCATATGAATCCAAGGGGAATCTTTATAGTGATCAACGAAATAGTCTGGCTTAAAAGTAGAAACATCTTTATAGAATAAGACAGCAGATCTCATAGGTTCGTCAAAATAAAAACCATAAAAGTGTTCAAGCCATTTTTTACTTTTATGAAGGGTGACTCCTGAATCGGCCAAATCGTCAACCAGTAAAGCTCTAGAACCTATATTTGGTGTAGTTTTAGCTAGGTCTCTTGAAAAAGTAATAGATCCTCGCTTATTTTTTACTCCATCACCTTTATAGGATTCTACTGAAAGTATAGCTAAGGGAACATCAAATATTCTAGCTAACACATCTCCAACTCTTAACCCACCTTTTGCAATACAGATGACTTGATTGAAATCCCACCCATCATCATAAAGGTTGAGAGCTAACTGTTCAATTTTTTGATTATACTCCTCAGTTGAAATAAAAATATCTACCATGATTTTTAATAATGTTTATTTAGCGCCCTGTCAATAAGCAGGGCACTAATAAGTTAATTATTATTGTGGCACCTGATCTTCTATTCCTTGAACATAGAACATCATACCAAGCAGCATATCGTCATTAGCTACATCGCCTTCAGCAATGACTAATTTGCCTTCTTGATCATAAATAGGTCCCGCAAATGAATGAATTGATCCATCCTTTATACCAGCTTCCATTGCTTGAGCTTCTGCAATTAAGTCAGCAGGAAGTATTTTTTTGTTATAAGGAGACATGACAACATGCCCTTCTTTCATTCCACCCCAAGTGTCCTGAGAATTCCACGATCCATTTATAAGAGCCTTTGCTCTTTCAGTATAATAGGGCCCCCAGACGTCTTCAATAGCAGTCATGTGAGCATTTGGACAAAATTGCTCTTGATTCGAAGCTTGTCCAAAAGCTAAAACTCCAGCTTTTTCTGCAGCCTGACAGGGAGCAAAAGTATCAGTGTGCTGAACAATAATATCGGCACCTTGATTAATTAAGGTATTTGCAGCATCGGCTTCTTTGCCTGGGTCATACCAAGTATAGGCCCAAATGATTTTAATTTTAACATCAGGATTTACTTTAGAAGCGGCTAGATAAAATGAATTAATGCCTCTTATTACTTCAGGGATAGGAAATGAAGCAATATAACCAATTGTATTTGTTTTGGTCATTTTTCCTGCTATGTGGCCAATAATAGTTCTACCTTCATAAAATCTAGAGTTGTATGTTGCGACATTATCAGTTCTTTTATAACCAGTAGCGTGCTCAAATTTTACATTAGGAAAATCTTTAGCAACTTCAAGAGTTTGATCCATATAATTAAATGATGTTGTAAATATCAAATCATGCCCTGAATCAGCTAATTTTCTAATAGCTCTGACTGCATCAGCATTCTCAGGAACATTTTCAATAAAAGTAGTTGATACTGAACTGCCTAATTCTTTTTCCATAAACTGTCTTCCCTGATCATGCATGTAAGTCCAACCATGGTCTCCCGGAGGACCTATATAAATAAAGCCAATTTTCTTTTCATCTCCGTACTGTATTTCTGATTTATTTGTTGCAACAAAGTAGCCGCCAACAATAATTACAGCTAATACAACTAGGGATATTATTAATTTTAGTTGTTTTGTCATAATTTATCCTTTTTTTTTAAAATATTTGAGAAATGCAAGCTATTTAACTTTAATAACAATTTTTATTTCTTCATATTTAATTTTTTAAATACCTAATATTATTTATAATTAAATGAAAATAATACAAAAGGGTTAAAATTATTAAAAGGTGGATAACCTATTGATTTTTCTTAAATGGCTTTGTCAGACAGGCTGGCGAAGATAGCTTAATTCTTAATTTATCACCTGATATGATAACTAGAACCATAATTGTTACTAAATAGGGCATCATATTAAAAAACTGACCTGGAAATTTGACACCAAAGGCCTGTAAGTTCATTTGCATAATTGCCACTCCACCGAAAATATATGCTCCCAGTAGGATTCTTTCAGGTTTCCAAGTTGCAAACACAACCAAAGCTAAAGCTATCCAACCTCTACCTGCTATCATTCCTTCTTGCCACATAGGGGCGTAGCATATTGATATATAAAATCCTGCAAGAGCACTCATGGCGCCCCCAAAAAGAATCGATAAAAAGCGAATTTTTAATACATTAAAGCCTAAAGAATGGGCGGAATCATGAGATTCCCCAACTGCTTTTACTATAAGTCCTGACTTTGTTTTTTTAAAAAAATACCCAGTTAAGACGACTACTATAAAAGATAAAATTATAAAAAGATAAGGATCTAAGCCCTCTATAGGAGTTCCTACATAATTTTTTCCTATCATTGAACTGATGCCGATTCCAAAAATTGTCAGAGCTAATCCAGATGCCACTTGATTGGCCATTAAATATAGAACTAGAAAAGCAAAAAAACCTGACATGAGCAATCCTGAAATCAAGGAAACAATTAAAGCTATTAAATAACTACCTGTTACTACTAAGGTAACAAAAGCTGATACAGCTCCAACTAACATCATTCCCTCTAATCCTAAATTTAATACACCAGATTTTTCAACCACAAGTTCTCCAATTGCTGCAAAAATAAGAGGAGTGGTACCTATTAAAATAATATTAATAATACCTAAGATCATATTGCTATCCATTTTAAGTTTTTAACTTCAACTTAAAATTAACAAGTAAATCTGTCCCTAATAGAAAAAATAAAACAAGTCCTTGGAATACAAATCCTACTGAAGCTGGAATTTGTAAGAATAGCTGAGCATCTTCAGCACCTAAGTAAGTTAGCGCTATAACAAGTGAAGCAAACATTATTCCTAAAGGGTGAAGTCTACCAAGAAAACAGACTATAATTGCTGTAAATCCATAATTCGGTGATATATCTCTATACAATAATCCAATTGGACCAGAAACTTCTCCAATACCAGCTATACCTGCAAAAGCGCCACATATAGCAAAGGCAGAAAAAATTAAAAAATTTTTATTAAATCCGGCAAATCTAGCCGCTCTGGGACTGAATCCAGAAACTTTTAATTGATATCCAAACATTGTCTTTGAATATACAAACCAAGATACAGCCAAAAGAATTAAAGTAATAATCAGTCCAAAATGAATTCTTAGGCCTTCAAAGAGAACAGGCATTCTTCCAGTTTCTCCAAAAGGTCTTGTTTTGGGAAAATTAAAACCATCAGGGTCTCTCCAAGGACCAACAACTAAATAGTCCAATATAAGTAATGCTACATAAGATAACATTAGGCTTGTTAGAATCTCATTTGTATTAAATTTAGTTTTTAATAGCGCAGGTATCATTCCCCATAAAGCTCCGCCAATGGCACCTGCTAAAATCATCATAGGTAAAACTAAAAAAGAACTACTATCATAAAAATATATTCCTACACCCCCACCAAAAATTGCACCCATGGTAAGTTGACCTTCGGCACCAATGTTATAAATATTATTTTTGAAACAAAAAGAAAGTCCTACTGCAATTAAAGCTAGAGGAGTGGCTTTTACTAAAAGTTCTGAAATACCATAAAAATTAGAAATTGGAGAAATAAAAAAAGTTTTTAAAGCAACGATTGGATCATAATCCATTAGAATAAATATCAAAGAACCGAAAAGAAGTGTGAGAAAAATAGCAAAAATTGGAGCTAGTATAAACATTGATTGAGAACTGCTACCTCTAGGAATAATACTAATCAATTTCTCCACCCATCATAATGCCAAGTTTTTCTATATTTAAATTTTTAGTTTCAATTGGTTTTGATAAATACCCATTAGAAATTACAGATAGAGAATGAGTTATCTCAACTAATTCATCTAGATCTTGTGAAATTATTAACAAAGAAGTTCCTTCCTTAGAGAGTTTAATTAAGGATTCTCTTATAAAGGACTCAGCACCCGCATCAACTCCCCAGGTAGGTTGAGAAATAATCAATACTTTAGGTTTTGAAATTACTTCTCTGCCAATAACAAACTTTTGTAGATTACCTCCTGATAAATTCTTTGCAGAGACTTTTTCATTAGGAGTCTTTACATTAAATTTACTAATTACATTTTCTGTATAAGATTTTATTTCTTTAAAATTTAATATGCCCATTTTAGAAAATTTATTACCAGGAAACTGACTTAAAAGTATATTTTCACTTAATGAAAGTTCTGGCACTGCACTATGACCGAGCCTGTCCTCTGTAACAAAGCCAATCGATAATTCTCTCCTGGTTTTAGTTCGTAATTTTGTAATATTTTTATTTTCAAAAATTATCTCTCCTTCTATATTTCCAGTATTTTCTCCGGTCAATAGTTCCATTAATTCTGTTTGCCCGTTGCCAGCAACACCAGCTATTCCGAATATTTCACCTTCTCTTAAAGTAAAAGAAATATTAGTTAGATTTTTTTTGTAGGGATCCTTAAAATTTATAGATAAATTTTTAACTTCAAATAAAATATTATTTTTAATTGAACTATAATCAGTTATTAATGACCTGACCTTATAGCCAAGCATTTTTATAGCTAGCGTTTCTTTTGTTTCTGCTTCCGCATTACAAGTAGTAATTACATTTCCACTTCTCATAATCGTAACTTCATTACAATTTTTAATAACTTCCTCTAATTTATGAGTAATATACAAAATAGTTTTACCTTCTTCTGTTAATTTTTTTAAAACTTTAAATAAAACTTCTGCTTCTATAGGGGTAAGTACTGAAGTAGGTTCATCCATTATTAATATTTTAGGTTCTTGTAATAGCGCTCTAACAATTTCCACACTTTGTTTTTCTCCGGCAGATAAAGTATTAATTGGAGAGTCTAAATCTAAAGATAAGTCATATTTTTTAGAAATCTCAATTGCTTTTTCTTTAAGTTTTTTAAATGATATTTTCTCCTCTAGCCCTAGAATTAAATTCTCAGAAACTGTCAAAGATTCAAATAAAGAGAAATGTTGGAAAACCATTCCTATTCCTTTTATTTTAGCTTCAGAGGGCGAGTTAAAATTAATTTTTTCATTATTTAAGAATATATTCCCCGAGTCTGAAGAAACTAGTCCGTATAAAATTTTTACTAAAGTTGATTTTCCGGCTCCATTTTCACCAAGTAAAGCGTGAATTCTTCCTTTTCTAATATTAAAAGAAACATTATTATTCGCAAGTACTCCGGGGTATTTTTTGCAAATACTGTCGATTTGTATTAGATAAGGATTCATAAAAATAAATTAATTGTTAATGCTATACTTATAAAGATAAACAACAAACCAACTATTTTTTTAACCATAATGACTTTTTGATCAGAGATTTTTTTTAAATGCAAATATGCAACTAAGATTGTCAGCGTAAGATACCACAATGTATCAACAATCGTGGCTGTCATAACTAAAGTAAAATTTAAGAAATTATCATTTTCCTGAGATATAAATTGAGAATATATAGCTGTAAAGAATATAAATATCTTTGGATTTAATATTGAAATAACGAAACCATCCGCAAAGGCATGGTAATTATAAATTTTTTTTTGCTTTTTAGTTATTTTTTGATTTACTTTATTATCTAAAAAAGAAGAAATGCCTAAGTAAAATAAGAAAATAATAGAAATAATTTTCAGGATAAAAAAAATATTATAAAAATTTTGAGATAAAAGTTCTAATCCTATGACTGCAAATAGAGCGTATATACCAATACCCAGTCCATGGCCAACAGATGCCATAAATCCATTTAATTTGCTTTCAAGAGCTTTGTTAATAATAACGAGCATACTTGGACCCGGTGACATTGCACCAAAGAGGCAAATAAAAAATATTTTTATAAAAAGAATAAAACTCATATTTAAACTTACGTTAATTAATATCTTAATCTAGGTCGATTTATTACAGTTTTAATTTAAAGTTAGGTATAAAATTTCATTTACATCCTGAGCCAGCATTACCTTTTTTTTCAATTAATTTTACAATGTCAGGATGAGTAAAATTACCAATTTCTTGGAGGCAAGTAATCATAAAGGGATCATATGATTTTTTAGAAGTAGGGGTTAGATAAACAGAGTCAGCTAGTTGAGGGTAGTTTTTAGAATCATCAAGATAGGGATGTCCTAATTTAAAACCATGACCAAGTTGCGTTTTTTATCTCTATTGACATTATGAACTGTTTTTTTACTAACACCTGGAACGCATGCAAATCCACCTCCTTGAGCGTGATGAAGCTCATGTAATGTTACTTTCATTAACTGCTCACAATTAAATATTATAAGTGATAAAAAAAAAACGATAAATTAAGATAGTACTCACATTTATAAATACTATTATATTAACTTAATTATTTTAAATAAATATATGTTTTTACAGTATTTTTATAGTAATTTTTTATTAGGTTAATAATATAATTTAATAAGCATTAATATTATATTTTAAATATTAAAGATAAAAAACTGTTGAAAAATATAGTTAATACTGTTTATAAGGTAGTTTTCATGAACAATAATATATTAAGTAAGCTACAATTAAAGAAAATGTTGAAAAAATGTTGAAAAAATTAGGTTTTTTATATTTTAGATAATTGCACTATTATAATTATCAATTTTTTAGAACTATAAAGCTCCATCATTCCTTAAATATGGATATATATCTCAAAAAGATTGATTATTATTGGTTTTTAAAGAGAAATGCCGTGTCTATTACAATAAAAACTCAATATAAGACAATGCATCCTGAACTCTAAATTATTATATGCATAAAAAGCTTTATTAATAATGGTTTTACAACTTTACAAATTGCGACAATCATCTAGATAATAGAAAATTAAGTTTTTTTTATCAAAAATGGGGTTAAACAATATAGAAAAAAAAATAAATAAATCAATCATAAAAACACCTTTTTTTGGTATTTATTCGTATTAAATAGAAATAAACACTATCTAAAAAGTCCTTAAAAGCGTTTTTTGGGTATAATTAAAGTAGTTCTTTTTTTGTTCTTTTCGTTATTAAAATATCAATAGATCTCTATTTAGTTCGAAAATCCTAAATTTTTTACTATTTAGAGCTTTTCCTTGATCTAATTTATTGTATTTAATTGGTTTAAGTTCTTTTCTAAAATACGATTGCTTTACATTGTGTTAATTTTGCATGATATCAAAGTCATTATTTTTATATGGTCTTAATTCGATAGTAGAGCAGGCATTTTCTATCTCAGTTCTTCCTGTATAACGATAAATTTAAGAATAAATCCATTTTTTAAGTTTGAAGTAATTGAAGGTGTTCATACATAAGTCAATTTTCATCACTACCATTTCTATGAAGTTAATGAACAGCAAATTTACCAGACTGTTTGAATATTACTGGACTACCAGATGGTGTCCAAACAGCATAGGGTGGGGTTAGTGTCTCACTTTAATATTTAATTATTTTGATATTTTTGACATTACATTTCTCCTAATAAAAAAAATCAATTAAATCCTACATCTAATTGTTGCATAATATATATTATAAGTTAATTGTACATCCATCATAGGATGGAAATATATTGATAGTACTAAGCTTTTCAAACTCTGTTTGATAATCTATTAGAGCAGTCATGTGACTCAGATACGCTATCTTTGGATTAACATAATTTATCCACTTTAATATTTGATTATATTCGGCATGAGCAGGATGATTCTCATATCTTAGGCAACCAACTATCCAGCAATCTATCCCTTTAATCTTATCAAAATACTTGTCATCATAGAAAAATTTTACATCTAAGTTGTAGGCAATTTTATCATCAATAATATATCCTAAAGAATCCATATTCCCATGATTCTGATGAATTACATCAATTTTAAAGCCATTTATTTGATAAGTATTGCCAGCTTTATATTCAATGATTTCACAAATTGGGGGGTATTGAGTCATATTTTTACTTAAAAAAATATACTCAAAAGCATTCAAGAGGCTTTTTTTTGTAATTTTATCTGCATAAACAGGCATCCTCATTGTTTTTAAAAAGTTTATAGCTCTAAGATCATTAATGCCGTGTGTATGATCAGCATGACTATGGGTAAATAAAACACAATCAATCGAATTGATTTTATTAGTAATTAATTGCTGTCTTAAGTCAGGATTAGTATCTATTAAAAGAGTTTTTCCGTCTTTTTCAATTAGTGCGCCTGGTCTAGTTCTAATATTTTTTCTATTATTAGGATCACAATTCCCCCATCTATTGGACAAAGCCGGAACACCAAAACTCCCACCTGAACCTAAAATTGTTATTTTTAAATTACTCATTATCTAGGTATGTTTATTGAATAGTTTGCTATAATTATTGTTAGAAATTGCTGCCATTTCTTCTAGATCCAGAGATAGAATCTCACAATATTTTGCCAGTATTAATTTTAGATATTTGGGATGATTCACTTTTCCTCTATAAGGATCTGGGGTTAAATAAGGACTATCAGTTTCAAATATAATTCTATTTTTCGGAAGTTTCTTTATGGTTTCTCTTAGTTTTTTAGCATTTTTAAAAGTTATAATACCTGAAATTGAATAATAACAGTCCAAATCTATACATTTTTTTGCAAATGCATCAGTTCCTGTAAAGCAATGTATTAAAATTTGAGGAACTTTCTGTCTGAATTTATTTAATATAGGAAAAATTTCGTCCTCAGAATCTCTCATATGAATTAATACTGACTTATTGTATTGACTGGCTTTTTCAAAATGAATTTCAAGTGATTCAATTTGCTTAGTCCTATCGGCATCATAATAGAAATCAAGACCCGTCTCTCCCACCGCAACAATCTTAGAGTTTTCTTTTAGGTTTTTATCTAAAATTATTTCCATATCAATAATACTCATTTGATTTACGTAGTTAGGGTGATGCCCTATTGTCATATCAATCAACTCATAATCTTCAATAATTTTCAAATCATTTAGAAATTCTGATAAATTAGAGTTAACACACAGCATTCCAATTATATTGTTTTCAATACTTTCTTTAATAATTTCTTTTGATTTATCAGCCAAAAGCTCGTGACCAAAATTTACATGACCGTCTATAAGCTTTATATTATTCAATCTTTTGGAAAAGTGGTTCTGGTTGATTGATTTTAAGAAATTTCATACTTAAAACATGTTCAATTTTTGAGAAAGACTTAAAACTTTCATCTAGATTAAAAAGTGCAAGAATTTTAATAGTTTTTTGAGGCATAAAAGGATGAAGATATTGAGTTAATCTTATAATACATATGCAAATATTAGCCAAAACCTCTTTCATCATAGCGGTATCAGTTTTTTTGAGAGCCCATGGTGCTTTTTTATCTACATAATTATTAAGGTTGTTTAAAAATAAAAATATATCCTTCAAGTACTCATCAAATCTATATTCTGAAATGTGATCATTTAGAGATTTTTCTAATTCCATTATATCTAAAAATGTCTTAAATTTAAGATTTTTGTCAGTTAATTCAATATTTTGGTTTAAATTTTTAACTATAAAACTCAATACTCTCTGAATAAGGTTGCCAAAATTATTTGCCAATTCTCCATTAATTCTATTTTTAATAGACTCTCTAGAAAAATCTCCATCATTACCAAAAGGAACTTCTCTAAATAAAAAGTATCTCACTTCATCAAGACCATAACTGTCAATTAACTCGTTAGGATCGATGACATTTCCAGTACTTTTGCTTATTTTTTGACCTTCATTAGTCCACCAACCATGAGCAACAACTTGTTTTGGCGTCTCTAAGCCCGCAGCCATTAAAAAAACTGGCCAAAATACAGCGTGAAATCTAATAATATCTTTACCCACAACATGAATACCGGGCCAATACTTTATATAGTTACTGTTAGCAGTATCCGGAAATCCTAATGCTGAAATATAGTTAGTTAGAGCATCTAACCAAACATAAATTATATGATTATCATTTGAAGGAACTTTAATACCCCATTTAAATGTAGTCCTTGATATTGATAAATCTTTAAGACCTGATTCAACAAATTTTCTTACTTCATTATATCTTGATTTAGGAGTTACAAAATTAGGATTATTATCATAAAAGTTAATTAGCTTATCCTGCCATTTAGAAAGTCTAAAAAAATAAGATTCTTCTTCAACCCAGGTAAGCTCAGATCCAAAAGAGTTAAATTTTTTCCCTCCCCTATCTATAATTTCATTATCAGCTATAAAGGATTCATCCCTAACAGAATACCAACCTGAATATTTTGACAAATAAATATCATCATTCTCTTCTAAAATTTTCCATAAAGATTGGACAGATGTTTTATGTCTTTGCTCTGTTGTTCTAATAAAATCATCATTAGAAAGATTAAGTAGAGATGACATGTCTCTAAAGTTTTTAGAAACAGTATCAGTAAATTTTTGTGGATCTATTGAGGCATCATTGGCAGCTTTTTCAACTTTTTGACCATGCTCATCTGTACCAGTTAAAAAAAAAGAATTTTGGCCCAAGCAATTATAGTATCTTTTAAGAATATCAACGGAAAGAGAAGTGTAAGCATGACCTATATGAGGCTTATCATTCACATAATAAATTGGTGTTGTGAAATATCTATCCGCCATATTTCACAACATTAGACTGTAATCTGTAAAAATAAACTGCCAATAGATCGCTAGTCATAGTATTAAATTGAGTACTTTCATTGATGTCATAAAGAAAATCTGAATGCAATTTTAATAAGTATTTGAACAAAACATCATTCTTAATTGATGAATACAGAAAATACTGAATAATTTTAAGGTAAAGATTTGTGACAGTAGTATAAGAATGTTTATCAAAAATTTTTAAACAGTCAAAAAACAGACCCTCTTGAATAATATTTTTTTTGAAAAAAGGTTCAGATAATTGATCAAAAATATTTTCTGGTATATTTTGATTTTTGATTTTTAAATCAAAAATATAGTCTTTCAAAGAAATTGATGATTTTTTATTATCAATTCTAATAATACGTGAACGGGATTTAATTGTAGACAGAACTTTGAATGCGCTATCTGTAAAAAAAATAAAGAAAGTATTTGCTGGTGTTTCCTCTGTTATTTTTAAAAGAGCATTAGCTGAATTATTATTTAGTGATCCAATACTTCTATTAAAAATGACTATAGGCGTTTTTTCGACAGCCTTATGAAGAAATCTTTTCTTTAATTCTCTAATTTGACCTACAGTTATTACTGAGGAATCTTTTTCAGGAGATAATTCAAAAAAATTCAGATCTTTTTCATACTGCTTACTATACATAGTATTAAAAATATCTTGTTTGATAGTTTCAACATCATTGATATTTTTATATTCGACTATAAAACTCCCGCCTGTTAGTTGGGATAATTTATTAACAATTAAATCAATTTGCATTTTTTTATGTGGGAAATAATCTCCTGATGAATTATATCAGGAGATTTATTTGCATTGATCTTAATAAATTTTCTACTTCCAATTTTCGCATCAATAAGTTCATGATAATTTTTTTTTATTCTTTCGTACTGTTTTAAGAAAATCTGATCAAATTTATTTTGAAAAGACCTATTTTTTTTTCTCTCCAACAAAGATTTTTTACTTATGTCTAAATAAAAAGTTAGCTTAGGTATACTATTTTTGGCTATTAATGAAATTAAGCTTTTAATAATTTTTTTATCTTTTATGTCTTTTCCTTGATAAGCATATGTTGAATCAAAATACCTATCAAAAATATAAAGCTTATCTTGATTTTCTGCTTCTATTTTAGAAATTAATTCAAATCGACATGCGAAGAAAAACAAAATCAGACTTTTATTTGTAAAGTTAGAGTTGATAATAACTTTTCTAATTTTCTCCAAATCTTTTATCCCACCAGGCTCCCTAGTAAATTCAGATTTAATTTTATTCTTTTTAAAATATTTTCTTAAAAGATTGATTTGAGTACTTTTACCTGAATACTCAAATCCTTCAAAAGATATAATTTTTGTCATTCAAATTTTAATTTGTTCCCATCACTAAATAATATAGAGCTGAAAATATTTTAGAGAGAAAGTTTTTTTGTTTTATGTCTTTCTCCGCTACTAAATCAAAAGAGCTTTCCGCGTCACCATGAAAAACTTTTAACTGTCCAATTATATCCCCCGCCATAATAGGAGTTGGAATAGGCTCCATGACTTGAACCGAAACTTTCATATTAGGTAAATGAGCCTTTGGTAAAGCTAAAGACAAATTAGAAGGTGCAATTAAATTAACTTTCTTATTTTTTCCAAGCCAAGTATCTGCCTGAAATACTAAATCACCTTTTTTAAAAAATTCAATTAATTTGAAATTACTAAAGCCCCACTCCATTAGCCGGTGAGCTTCCTGTCTTCTTTTCTTGGAGCTTAGAGTGCCGTTGAAAACTAATATAAGTCTTCTCCCATCTCTAATAGAAGAACCTACGTATCCGTACCCGGCATCATTCGTATATCCTGTTTTTAAACCGTCGTTTCCTTCTGAGATACCAAGTAGCGGGTTTCTATTAGGCTGTGAGATCCCTGAAAAAGTAAATTCACTTTCTGAATAGAATTTATAAAAGTCAGGAAAATTTTTAATTGTATATTCTGCAATTAAAGCTAAATCTCTGGCTGTTGTGTAATGATTATTAACTGGCATTCCACTACTATTTACAAAATTACTTCCTTTTAAGCCTATTATTTTTGCTAAGATATTCATTTCTACAGCGAAGGCTTCTTCTGAACCAGAAATTCCTTCAGCTAAAACTATAGAAGCGTCATTACCACTTTGGACTATAATTCCCCTCAGAAGATCTTCAACTGATATACTTTTATCAACTTCTACGAACATTTTAGAGCCACCCATCCTCCAAGCTTTTTTACTAACGAGGAATTTTTGATCAAGAGAAATTTGACCTTTAGAAATCTTGTCAAAAGCTAATAAAACAGTCATCATTTTAGTCATACTAGATGGAAATGTTTTAAGTTCAGAGTTTTTATCTAATAGAATTTGTCCTGTACTAAGGTCAATCATGTACGCTTCTACAGCTATAGATTCCAAAGCATTTGAATTTGAAGTAAAAAAAACTCCGATTAAGAATAAGAATTTAACGATATATTTTTGCATTACTAAAACCATTATTTAATAGAAAACCTAGCCTCTCGTCTACATGAATAGAACGAAAAGGGCCAGCTAAAACCTCAAAAGAACCATTCTCAGATGAGATAGTGAGATCTAGACTAATTATCTTATTAGTTTTAATCCTGGCATCTGAATAATTTGTGTAAGTATCGACATAAATAAACATAGTGTTCTCTCCTTCAGAATTTAAGGAGCTAATTTTAGCAAGTTTATCTTCATTTATTTCAAGTTTGCCACTTATTTCTATTGGTTTATCAATAATTTCTTCAGTAATAATTTCATTTGTATTAAGGTCAACAGCGCTAGTTTTTTTAGATAACTCAACAGACCTAAGGTTTTTGGACTCTGATTTTAGATACACGACATGTATATCTGAATTTAATAATAATTTTTCTTTTAAAAAGTTTGATATTTCAAATAAATTTGAATCTGAATCAATAAATACATTTCTTACAGTCTCATACTCGCCAAGATTATTAGGATTTGATAATTTCAAAACAGAAGGAATGGGAAGTGATTTGTGGTAAACGGTAAAATCATCCAAAACTGAGTTAATTTTATATTTTTCAGAGCCAGAGTATGTGAATTCGTAGTTATATTGAGAAATAGCCTTATTATTAACAGCACTGGTTGTTTTAAAGAAATCTTTATCACTTATGTACTTATTATAATTTGCATTTTCACATGAAAATAAAACTAGTAATAACAGTGTTAAAATCGAATTATTTAAATTTGTCACTTAAAAGTCCTACAGATAATCCATAATAATTTGAACAGTTATATGAGAGAATATTTAAATAATTATCGTAGACGATAAAATACCTATAGTCAGATTGAACTCTACCCATTTTTATTAAATAGCTATTCAGATTCATGTTTGGTAACTTTTCATTTTCCATAGACATAAAACCAAGATCTGAAAAGTTTGATAAGGTTAGTTTTTTAGATAATTTTTTGATAGCAAGGCAACCCTTAGTTCTTTTAATGAAAAGTTCTGGCTCTATAGACTTAATATTAGAGGGAGGAATCACTTCCCTGCCCCATGTATAGTCATCGTTCCATTTATTAGATCCTACTCCTTTAAGGTATCTGGCAATGGATGCTAGCGCATCAGGCTCATTCGTCCATATATTCTTTTTACCATCCCCATCAAAGTCTTGAGCGTAAGCAAGGAAACTAGAAGGCATAAATTGATTTTGACCCATCGCTCCAGCCCAAGACCCTTTAAAATTTTCAACATTAATATGACCTTCCTTAATAATTGTTAAGGCTTTATAAAGTTCTTTGGTGAAGTATTTCCTTCTTCTCTCATCATAAGACATAGTTAGCAAGCTTTCTATAACGGGATAATTTCCTGTAATTTCACCATATGCAGTTTCTAAGCCCCAAATTGAAACGATAAATCTTGACTGAACTTCATATTTATATTCAATTTTATTAAGTATCTTATTGATTTTACTTAACTTATTTATTCCATTTTTTATTCTTAAATCAGATATCCTCTTTTCAAGATATTCTGAAAAAGTCAGAGTAAATTCAGGCTGACATTTATCATTCTTAATAACGTTCTTATTAACAGAATATGGTTCGATTAAATTAGCTACAAAATCAGAATCGAGGGAATATTTTGGTGCATTTTGAATAACATTATCCTTCCATGAGTTAAACTTACTAAAATCATAAGTCTTCAATACATCACAATTTTTATCATCATGAGCAAATACTAGAGAATGTATAAAAAAAAATAGGATTATGAGGATTATTTTTTTCATTTTTATATTAGATTCTATTTCTTGTAATTTTGATTATATCTCATGGATATAGAAAGATATTATAATCTAAGAATATTAAAATTATAAATAACTAGTGATTTTAAATAAATTTAACTATAAAAAATATTTTTTTATATCTGAATTTTCTGATAATATGATATTTTGATCTAATAAAATATAAAACGAGTAAAAAAAAATATGAGAAAAATATTCCTTGAGACCTATCAAAGCGTTATGGATGCTAAGTGGAACCCGCTAAGCAAAATACCCAGTATCGCTTTAAGACATTTACTTATGCAACTTCTAGCTTGGATGTGGTGTATTATTTTTTCTCTCTACTTTACTTCTTGGGTGGTTTTTGGTTTTACCGCTTCAGCTCATTTTTTACTAATTTTTGGTACTTTCATGACCGCTATAATTTTTGAAAAAGGCGGGAAGTTTAATTCTAAATAATAACGTAAATCTTCCTAACACTTTTTATTTTCAAATCATTACTCTGTGAAACAACTATGAAGAACTTTCCCCCTATCCATATCAATTATACAATAAACATATTTAAATTCTTTGTAATTTACTAAATGGAGATAATTGCTCTTTTTGTCGGCACTATTAGCAATAACCTCAAATCCCAAACTAAGATAAGTGTTAATTGATAATTTGGAGGGCTTTAATTCATGAACGATAAAGTCAGCTAGGCTAACAATAGGAATCAGTAGAAATAGAATTATAATTTTTTTCATTAAAAAAAATTACATTCCTGAAAATTGATTACTGAAAAAATTATACATTTTCCTATATATTATAAACCAGATCTCAATAAGCAAGTACATTACCATCATTAACCTAAACCAATCATCAGTCCAATTAATTCTAGTTATAAGTAATTTTTTTAAATATTCATTTATTGATTCAGGAAGCATTGAAGATGCCACTAAAATTAAAATTACTAATCCCTTTAGTAATGTTGAGGAAATCAATATTGTCATCAATCTTAATAGAGTGTTGTTCAATTTATAAATAATAATTATAAATAATATTAATTTCAATTAGCATTTTTTAAAAGAATAACAAAAATAGGATTGGGAGTTTTTTCACATAAAAATAATACCTAAAATTCAATGAAAACTTAAGAACCAATGTATCGGTTCTAACAACTGATGCGTTCAACCGCTCTGCTACAATCACAGTTAATATTGTGGTCAAATTGTGGTCAAATTGTGGTTATTTGTGGCCACACTTAAAAAAATATTTGAAAAAATCATTATATTATATACATTCTAGCAGTTCGGAGAGATGGCAGAGCGGTTGAACGCATCAGTCTTGAAAACTGACAAGGGTGCAAGCCCTTCCTGGGTTCGAATCCCAGTCTCTCCGCCACTTATTCCAGCTATCTATGTTTACTATTTATCTGAAGGTATTAAGATATATAGATGAAATTTTATTCTAAATTATTAATTTTTAGCTCTTTTCTATTTTTGATTTATCAAACAATTTCTTCTGAACCTAATGTTTTAGTATGTAAAAAAAATTGTGGAACTGAAGATGTTAATAATAAATATAATTTTCAAGCAAGAATGATGGAAGGATCAGATCCTGGAGGCAATGTTACTTTTATTGAAAATGACATAATAATCTCAGAAGCACACGTTTTTGCAATTGATAGAAGAAAGGCTTGCTGCACTCCAGAAGAAACAAAAAAATATTCAGAAATTTGGAAGAAAAAAAAATTATATATTGTTGCTGGAAATACATATCACTCTAATAAAAAAATAATTGGAGAAGTGATTGATATTTCAGCTAGAAATACAGGTGAGGCTCCTGGTTACGATCTAATTGTTGCTCATGTAGATAGAAATTGTAAAAAATGTAATACAGAAATTAAAATAGAGCCCATACCTCTTGCCAATTTCATACCAACTATTGGAACTAAAGCTACACATGTTTGTGTTGCTGATAGAAAGAAATGGGGAAATGGAATAATTTACGATGATCACACTCTTAATGGTTGGGTATATGGAGGAGAAGGAACCCAGTGTTCAAGACAAATTGTAAAACATGACGGTATAACTAATCCACCTATGATGTTTGCAGGTTGTTCTGGTAGTCCAGTAATTTATAAAGAATGTGGAAAAGATGTAATACACGGTCTTCATGGTAATGGAATGGATGAAGATAAAATTATGTATGAAATGTTACAATTAGTTCAAACTCAAAAAAAATGGATACAACAAGAAATTTATAATTGGACTGGAAGAACAGATATGCTAGATGCTTGTTCTGAAACGGGGAGAAGATCTTTTATGGATGGTAATAAATTTGAAATAAAACAAAATGACTGCATATCAAAGATCTGCAAAGAAGATTGTTATGAAAATCCTATTCCTTGTGATCAAATTAATCTAGATGAATCCATTAAATTTCCATGGCATGCGGAATTCAATTTATAATAAGTAAAATAATAAATAAATTAGTATCCATGTATACATATTAAGGTCTGTCATACTCTATGAACTTTTTTAAAGAATTTGTTAGAAAGTTTTCATAGCTATCAACTTCATATAAAGGCGTATCGACTATTCCAATATGCTTAGGATTAATATCAAAATCGTAGGAGGGTTCAAAAAAGAAAGGGATCGAAATTCTTTCTTCCTTATTAAACAAAACTCTGTGATTAGTAGCCTTAAAATGTCCATTTGTGAGGTACTGGAGAGCTAAACCGGAATTAACGACATAAGACTGAGGATCATGAGGAACATCATACCATTGAAGATTATGTCTATTTTGAACTTGAAGACCTCCTTTTTTATCCTGATAAAGGATTGTCATAATACCGCTATCCACATGAGTTTCACAACCAAGAGCCACTCCATCTTGTGAAGAAATTTCAACTGGTTTTTCTTGATTGGGATAATAGTTAAATCTCAAAGTGGAGAGAGTCTTAGGTCTTTGAAAAGCAAAATCAGCTAACTCAACATTAGAACTAAAGCAACTTATCAAAGCTTTAAAAGATGAATACCTAAAACAAAAACTTGATCATAGTAATTATTAATCG
>Ga0209384_1000636_pt1 | contig 21134 bp, 25 predicted proteins | sample CoawatmetaG05DNA_FD_187511 | JGI IMG/M metagenome (GOLD analysis project Ga0209384, IMG submission 187511) | Marine microbial communities from the West Antarctic Peninsula - Coastal water metaG058-DNA (SPAdes) (version 2) | ecosystem: Environmental > Aquatic > Marine > Coastal ... | reverse complement strand
GCATCCAACTATTATGGGAAAATTGAAACACCGCTGTTGATGAACATAACTGGACACACGAAAGAGAGTACATTTTTAACATATATTGGTACGCATCAGAACAAAGATGCTTTGGCAGATTTGTTTATGGAAAAATGCGAAAGTTATCTGGTAGGATAAGGGTCTTGATTGAAGTGATCTTCTCTTTTCTCTTTTAATTGTTCTAGGGTAAATTTGTCTCGTACAGACTTTGTTTTTGGGAAGATATAATTAGAAAGGGTTACAAAAACTTTTACACGTTCTGTTTTTGTAAGTTTTTCTTGATTTACCAGCAGATCATCTAAAAACTTTTCGTAGAGCATTTCCATCTTTTCTTTAATGGAAGGCCCTTCTTTTTTTGCAGGACCTCTTTTGAATTTTTTACTGCTTTCTTTGCTTAATTTTGATTGAATGGCATGTGTGTTAAAATTAGATTATAATATGAATTTATTTTTTAAAAAATTAAGGATAGAAATAGTTCATCCTAGATATTAAAGCTGTTTATCTGATTTTAGACCTAGAATGAGCTACTTTCTTAATTATTGATTTTAAACTATTTAAAGGGATTCTCTTTTCTAATTTTAAATCAAAATTTGAAGTTAAATACCCTATTCCATTATGCTCACCATTTTTGATAGCAACAAAAGCTAAATATGATTTAAAATTATGTAATACAAATATTGAGTCTTTGGAATAAATTGAATCACTTTTATTGATGTCATTTGGATATACCATTTCAACGAACAAACTTGAACCTCTATTATCTACATCAAATACTTTAATATCATCTTTAGAAGCATAGAAATTATTCAATAATTTTTCGGCTCTTATACTATCGGTTTCATTATTGAATTTCACCAAGAAATCTCTAGACATTCTTGGAAGTATCTCTGAGAAATTTTCAATACCAATCATTTCTGCAAACTTGACATGCTCTTTTAGGCGCCAGTAAAATGTTAAATGCTTGTGTGGTTGTTGGTGAAGACCTGTTGAAATTATTAGTTTGACATCTTTCAACTTGAATAACTTGCCAATCTGATAGTCATATTCTGAAAGTATCTGAATTAATGGATCAAAACTATTTGGACAATACCATTCTGGATTTTTAATATTCCCATTATAAGCTTTTGAGTTAAACAAGTAATGATGTTGAATATGAGCACCAGAATTCAAAAACAAATTTGAAAAATCTGGTTTGTGTTTTTTCCAAAGTGTCAGATGTACATCTGCTAATAAACTGTCTAAAATTAATGCCTTAGCTCCAGGCTTTTTTGAATTTACAACTGTTTTTATGTAGTGAAACCATCTTGAGATCGGCACATAAAGCAAAAGTCCAAGACCCAATGAAGTCATTGATTTTAAATTAAATTTTGATTTAGCGTTGTCGTTAACAGATTGATGAACTGCTTGATACAATGCTTTCACTATCCAATTTCCTGATGGATTAGTTTTAGTCCAAGGATCAGGCACAAAAAAAGCAGGATTATTTAATCTATTCTCTGCGTTAAATGGAGAAACCGCACCAACAGAAAGCCCTTCAGTTTCCAACTCCTCAAATATTTGGAAAAGTTGTGGGTTATTGACAATATCTCCTAAACGAAATACCTTATGCTCATCAAAGGTTTTTCCTGTATGGATAGTAACCCATTGCACCCATGGCTCTAGAAGTTTATACTCATTTTCTGAAACTGTTTCTATAGGAGGTTGCATTTCAAATATTTTTTTAAAATTTGGTAACAACCCTTGATTTATATAAAATTTTATATAATCAAAATTAAGCTCGTTAAGACCAAGTAAAATAGTTTTAGACTTCATTTTTAATTATTCTTTTTAGTTTACATGTTTTTGTAATATTCTTCAATTTTTGGATCAGAGGATTAAATAGGAAAAATACCATTATTAATACTTTCTTTTCTGTCAACTCTTATAACGGCATAATCTTTTTTAGAGGAATTTAAAACTACTATAGTCATAATCGATCTAACAAATCCTAAAATTTGAACGACAACAAAATCTTTATTGTTATTATTTTTATTTTTATTTAAAAACTCTTTTATTTCCATTAACACAATGTTTTAATTTAGTTTATCACTAATATGTTATTTAATCAAATTTTGAATAATATCAGCAATTTCATCAAATTTAAAGAAAGAATCTTTTTTAAATTTATTGAATTTAAAGTCATTTAATTTAATAATTGATTCTAAAATCATGTCATAATTTTCACAAAAAAGAGCATAATTATTGGATTTTAAATATTGGCATATTTCTAACTGGTGTTTATCCACCCTATCTAGATTAGGAACTGCAAAAAAAGATTTATTTAAAGACAATAATTCAAATATACTTCCTGCTCCGGCATGACAAATAACTAAATCAGAATTATCGTATTGACCTTTAATGTTATTGGTGTATTTAATGTATGGAAAGTTAATAGGTTTGTAATTGCCCTCGGCAATTTGAAAAAGCACATCGTAACTTTTATCTAAACTCGTATCTAAAAATTTAATTAAATGATCAAATTTAGTAGTTCCCACTGTTACAAAAATCTTCATAATAATTTTCCAGAATAAATTGATTTAGGGTAAATAATTTTAAGTTCTTTATTTTGAACATAAAAATAATCTACAAAATATTTTAAAAAAAATCCTGAGTAACTTTGTTTGTAAAACCAACAGGAATTTTCAATAAAAATGACTTTAACACTATTTAAATAAAAAAATAAGGACGGTAAAACAGATATACCTGGACCAGTGCTAATGACTAATTTAACGTCGTATTTTTTGTGAATTATAAAAATTAAATATAAACATTTAAAAAGATTAATTATAAAAAATATTATTGTCCTCAAAAAAGAATATTTAGATCTAATTATTGGAAATTCATATTTAATATCTATAAAATCTAAGAAATCATTATTTTCATAAATTGAAACTATTTTTTTATCTTTTAGCACTGATTTTATTTTTGGGCTTTTTAATAGTTCACCCATTTCTGCTCGGTGACCTCCCTCACCATAAACACATAGTACTACTTTATCTTTCATTTAACTTTGATTTAAAATACTATAAAAATCTTCTCTCTTAAGAATCTCTAATTTACCACCATGAGTGCAATTAATTACTTTTCCTTTATGTTTTTTTAAATGATCATTTGATTTCTTAAACCCTTCCTCAACCAAATCATAAATTGGAGCTTGCCAAGGCTTATTAGATCTATAATTTTTAATAAAATGATTATTATCCCCAGTAGCATTTCCTAATGATTTTTTGTTATTTGAAGATTTGTAATTAAAAGAATGGTCAACACCATACAAATAAAACTCAGTAATTCCCATATGAAAACCTATTTGAAGTGCAGTTACTAAAGTACCTCCACTTAATAACACTTCTTTTGAAATATCTTTTGGAAATTTAAAAGGTCTTCTTTTAGAAAGTCTGAACCAGGTATAATCTCCATTAAAATAAGGCTTTGTTTTACTCACTATTATAACTTTATTATTATTTGATACGATTTCTTGCCCAAAATCACTAATCATTTGAATATCAGAAGAAATTACATAATCCGGTCTGAATGTAAATTGATCATATGCTAAATGGATTCGATTAGCACAAAAGGTGATATAATCTTTACTATTAAACAATTCTAAATCTTCAGCCTTTACACTTGGACCGTTTCCTATTAGAAAAGCTTTTTTTCCTTTATGAATGTTTTTTAATTTTTTAATTTTAGCATAATCTTCATTGTAGATATATCCAATTGAAATCATTTTGTGAAAGAAATTCCATAATATATCTGATGGAATTTCTTTAATTCTTGTTTTAATAGAGTTTCTTTTTTTTAGTAAAAAAAAAGGATTTAAAAATTTCAATACCATAGTTAATTATTTATAAATTTAGTGTTTAAAACAATACCTGCCAATATAAAATAAATTCCTTGAGAAGTTAAAGATAGTGAGGAAGCAGAAAGTAAAAAGTTTAAATAATAGCAAAGCATGATTGCTAAAATAAATTGAAAATTAATGTTTCTTGTGTATTTATACAAAATAGAAGTTTTATGAATAATTAGCAATAGGAGTAAGGCATGAATAAGACCTACAATTCCTATTTGAGCCATTATGTTACCTAAACCACTTTCTCCACCAAATTCACCATTCATACTACTAATAAGAGACTCCCCTCTATTACCTGCGACTCCCAGTCCAAATCCAAATAAATTATCGTTTAATAAATTAAATCCAGTATAAAAACCATAAAAATGAGAAAATGATCCATGGAATAAACCAAAAGTTTCGTATAAATATTTCGAAATAAAAAAAAGAACAAAAGTAAAAAAGATAACTAAAGAAGTCCTAATTCTTTTAAAATATAAAATAGTATAAATTATAAAAATTGAAAAGATGAAAAACTTTGAAAATGTAAGCACCCCTGAAAGTAAAATTAATAAAATAAATACCTTATTCTTACTAATTAGTACGTTATAAGCAAGAGCTACAGATAAAAATGATGCGTAAGAAGTCGGCTCTAAAAAAAAAGACATGATTCTTCTATTTCTTTCTCCAGTCAAAAAATATAAATCTGATGAATAAGCCCTGCCAGACTGAGAAAATGAATTAAGTTCTGCAAAATCAGTTGAATTACTATTCCAAAACCCTGATAAATTGAAAATTGAATCCCAAAAAAGCTCCCCAAAATAAAAATCAATCAAACCAAAAACGAAGAAAACAATAAACAAGCTATTTATATATTTTAAAAGTTTATGAAATGATTCTTTTTCAAGAAATAAATTTTTAAATAATATAAATAATATAAATAAGGCTATAATTTTTCTAAAATTGTAAGTTGAAAATTTAAGGCTTGCATCTGAAAGAAACCAAAAAACAAATAAAATAGAAGTATATAGCAATATTAAAAAAAACAATAAGTCTCGCTTAATTTTAAATTCACCCCGATCAAGCCATGAATAATACAATACAAATACACAAAAAAATAAAATAAAATCTTTAATTAATTGAAAATTCATCAAAAACGAAAGCGGAACTAAAGAATAAATTGATAATAAAATAAAACTTAGGAAAGAAAAAACCCAAATAAATATTTTAGCCACTAAAAGATTGCTTAATCTAGTTTCACTTCTCATTTAAATAAATTATTTCATCAATTTTAATATTATTAATTGGAAGATCTTTATCTTTATTTTTCAAAACAAACCATTTATGTTCGCCATTAATTATAAGTAAATTAAATTTCGCATTATTAATTGTTTTTAAAGTAAAAGATATTCTTTTATAGTTGTTATGCTTTTTTTTGGTTTTAACTACAATATTATGCTTATTAGAAAATTCATTTGAACCTGGAAAAATAGATGCAACATGACCATCTAAACCCATTCCTAATAAGATGAAATCAAAACTGATTCCATCCTTTCCAAAATAATTAAATATCTTTTTCCTATAATCTTTTAATGAATCCACAGGACTTAAATCTCCATTAATATAATTTATTGAACCAATTTTATTAATTTTTGAAATTAATAACTCATGTGCTAATCTGTAGTTGCTATGTTCACTTTTCAAGTGAACACATCTATCATCTAGCCAGAAAAAATGAACTTTTCCCCAGTTTATTTGATTTAAATATTTTTTATTTGATAACTCAATGAATACATCCTTTGGAGTATTACCACCTGATAGAACTAATGAAAAACTATCCTTTAAATTAATAAAATAAGTTGCTTTCTCAATTATTAAATTACATATTTGGGTTACAAAAACATTTTTTTTATTGTTTTCAGTGATTCTCATTTGAACTTATATTATAAAGAGCATTAGCAATATCTAAATCTCTTTTAGTTTTAATGACATGGCTTGAAAACTGATTTAATTCAAAATAATTAACGCTTCCACAATAAGTTGCACATTTACCTAATTCATAGTTTCTAATAAAATTACTTTTTTTCCATGCCGAAATACTCCATGAAATTCTATTAATAGGATTTAAATCTTGTGAATTGGTTTTTGATGAAAAATTAAAATTAATAGGTTTGTCTTCATAAACACATTCTATTTGGATCTTCTCAACTCCTAAAAGAATATCAGATTTATTTAGAGCTAACTCTTTTGTAAAATCTATAATTTCTTTTTTAGTTAAAAGAGGAGCAATGCTATGAATTTGAACAAGAAAATCGCAATCGTGATTTTTCAGAAATTCGTATATAAAATCTTCACTAGTTGCATTATCATCAGCAAGTTTATTTGATCTTTTATGGAAAAATACATTTTCTTCTTCAGCAACTTTGCCAATTAGTTCAGATTCTGTATTCACCCATATTTCGTCAAAAACCTTTGTGTGTTTTATTTTCTTTATAGCATGAGCTATTAAAGTATTTCCCTGGAATATTTGTAAATTTTTTTGTTTAAGTCGTTGACTTCCTAATCTTGCAGGGACCATTGCAATTATTTTCATATAAATATATATACAGCGTTAATGATAACTAAAATTGAAAAATATAAAAGCATATTGTATTTTTCAAATTCGTAAAAATTTGTGTTTAAAGTCAAGTAAATTTTTTTAAAAATAAAAATTGAAGCAATAATTACAGAAACAAGTTGGGCTATGGGGAAAGAATAAACACCTAAAATTTTATATAATAAAAAAAATAAAATTAAATAAACAAAAAATATAATATAAGAATTTAAATGTTCTAAAATTAAATTTGCTTGATTTGAAATTGACAGTGTTATACCACTCCATCTACTAAAAAATGAAGCAAATGAAAATAAAACTATTAATGTAACATCACCTAAATCAACATTGCTACTAATAAAAGACAAAACATAATCTCCAATACTAATTAAAGAAACATAGCCTAACAAAAAAATAATAAAACAATAAAATTGAGTTTGTTTTAAGAAAGGAATTAAACTTTTAAGATCTCCTCTTGACCTATATTTTGCGATTTCAGGAATCCTTGCTTGATATGGTGTCATTGTAAATTTCTCAATTATATCAAATAACCTTTTGGTAAATAAAAAGGTCGCTGAAATTGATGGGGTAAAAAAATTCGAAACAAAAATCACAGAAACATGTTTTAATGTAGTAGCTAGAACTGCAGTTATTCCTCCTTTCCAAGCACTATCCCATACTATTAAAAACAAATGTTTTGAATATTTTACATGTGGAAAATTCATTTTCTTGATTTCTTTTCTGGCTACCAAAAAAATCATAACATTAGAAAACACTGTTATTATCTGATATATTAAAACGATTAAAATTAAACTTGGAAAATAGAATAAAACAATAAGTATAAAGAAAATTCCAAAAAAATTAACAATTGAAAATGTTCTTTGGACTAATGCTACTTTACTTAACCCTTCTAAAAAAATTTGATAAAATCCTAAAAAAATTGTTATAGAGGAACAAAACACAATAATTAAAAAAGATAACCAACCATCAATAGGGTTTTCTAAAAAACTAATAGGTTTACTTAATGTAAAATATCCGATAATTAAAATAAATATAAAATATATAAGAGTTATATATATATATACATATTTCATCAAAGAAAAAATTTCACTAAATTCTTTAAAATTAATTGAACCATTAAATTTTACCGATTTTTTATCTTTGAGATTATGAAATTCAGAAATGTTAACTCCTGAATAAGAATAAGAAATGAATCTCAAAAAGGTAGTATTAAATCCAAATAAAACACCCTGACTAATAGCTACAATTGACATTAATAAAAACCAAACATTAATTTCTTCAACGTTTAACTCAGAAATTACAAATGGAATTGCTATGATAGAGCTTAATAATATTATTGCATTATTAGTAGTTGAATTAAAAATTGGTGAGTTATATATTTTTTTTATCAAACTTGTTGGTTATATAATTGGTACTTTTATTACAACTTTTTTTATCAACTCTGGTTGATCTAACATTAATTGAGGAGCATGTAAATCATTTGGAAAAAAGATTGCAAATACTCCATTACCAGTATCTATAAATGTTTTTTCTCCTATTCCATAATAAAACATTACATCTTTATCTTCACTATAATTTGTTGTTTCAATAATATTTTCATTTTTGTAGGTCCACTGTATTCTTTCTTTTCCAATCAAACAGTATTGGATATCTATATATTTCCTATGAGATTCCCAACCATGAACAAACTCTTCTGATGTCCAATATTCCATAACATATGCATTCAAATTTGAATCTATTTTGTGTAATCCTATAGTAGAATTTGAATCTAGAGATTTTATAAACTCAAAAGATTTCTTGAAATATTTAGAAATTGAATAATAATTCTCTGTGTTATCTAAATGATCTGTTATCATAAAATTATTTTAAAGATTTAGAGTTAAAAGCCCAGACATCTAAAAGGTGATTTTTAGAATCTATAAAATTATACTCAACATATCCACCAGCTGCCTTAACAATTGCTATTCCAGCTGCAACATCCCAAAGAGCTATGCTGCTTTCATGGTAAACTTCAACAGATCCTCTTGCAACCATAATAGAGGACAAAGCAGCAGATCCTAAAAGTCTTACTTTTTTGAATGTTTGTAATTTTGTTACGAATTTTATTAGATTATCTCTTTCAAAACTTGAGTAAACAGGAAACCCTGTGCAAATTATCGAATCTTTTTTATCTATAACAGAACTTACATTGATTGAAATATCGTTACAATAAGATCCTTCACCAACAATACCTGTATACATTTTGTCATTATTAAAATCGTAAATGACTCCCAGAACAGGAGTATCATTGTCCCATAGTGCAATTGATATACAACAAATTGGAATTTTTCTAGAAAAATTCAAACTTCCATCTAAAGGGTCAACAATCCATCTAAAACTCGAATTTGATTTTCCTTTAATAAAACCTGATTCTTCGCTTAATATATCGAAATTGGATTCTTTTTTTAATTCAGCAAATATTATTTCTTCAGAATCTAAATCTGATTGTAACTTTATGTCTTTATCTTTTGAATTATTAATAATAATATTATTTTCATTCAAGAGAGCTAAACCACTTTTTTTTGCAGTAGAAACTGCGATTTCTAAATATTTATTTAAATTCATTTAAAATGATTAATTAAACTATTAACTGCACCAATTATTATTATTTAAAATTTTAAATAGTTTCTTATTTAAGTGAACAACTGAAGGTGGCGATGTTAAAATTTTATTTATATTATTTTTTTATAATTTTTCGAATTTTTATTTTAATGTATATAAGTGGAAGAGCAATTAAAACTTTTATTTTAAAAAAAACACCCGTCCTCCAAAACATTAAAAAATGATAAAAAAAACTAAATTTACTTGATAAACTAATCTCATATATTGGAAAAAATATTTTTATTAATTCTGTTTTTAGTCTATTTTGTAATTCCATTTTAAAGTGGTTTTCTTTCGAACCAAAATAACTAATTGATTTAGTTTTTAATTTATTATCAACATAATACTTATTAATCAGATCATTAAAATAATTATTTACATTGTGATAATAAAACTTTGATGAACCCTGAAATTGTGTTTCTCTTCTTTTAAAATTTATTTCGTCCGAAAAATACACATTATTACAATTTGCTATCAATTTAGCATGAAAAATAGTGTCTAAATAATACCCATTGGGATAAATTCCTTGAGTATACCCACCAATTTTATTAAAACTATTTCTACTAAATACAAACAAACTCAAGTGATTGTAGAATTTGTTTTCAAAAAATAAATTCATCGCTTCGTTAGAATTTAGTTTAGTATCCAAATATTTTCTTTGAGTTCTTAAAGTAGTATTACTTTCATTAATAATTTCGAGTCTAGAAGCGTATATATCAAATTCTTTAAAATTACTTATATTAATATTCTTTAAAAAATTTGAACAAATAATGTCATCATCCGAAAGTATATAAATCCATTCACCTTTTGAATTTAAGACTGCATCATTAACAGATTCATACTGATTTTCTGTTGTTTTTTTTATATATCTCCACTTAATCTTTTTATTAGACCAAAAAATAGATTCTTTGAAATTATTATCTTGACTATTTATATTGACATAAATATTAGGATCAACATACTTAAGGTTTAAACAAGATTCAATAGCTTGATCTAAATATTTTGTAAATTTATATGTTGGGATAATTATTGAAATTGAATTCATTTGGAAATTCTATTAATAACTTTAATTGCTCCATCTCTTCCACTTAACATACTCTGATCGCTCCAGAAATATTCCCATTCTCCAAATCTACCAACACTAATTATATTATTTTTAGATAAATAATCCAAAACAATTTTTCTGTTTTTATAAATATTATGATCAAAAATAACATTTGCGTACTTTTCAGATCGTATATCTTTTACAATTAAATCTTCATGCTTAAAGAGACCCATTTCAATAAACTTCACTATGGTTTCTTCTAAAATATCTGAATCAGTTTTGTCTAATTTAACACCTTTGTTAAAATAAATTTCAGCTTGCATTGAACTGCATCCTTTAGGAGCATTATTTGGAGATTTTAAACTTGGAGAATATACTCTAGCTGGTAATATATCTTGGTCATAGATGTAAAACCATAATTTATTTGCGATATCTGGTTTGTTAAAACCAAGAGATATTATATATCCTGATGTATAGTTTAATTTTTTTGATGCATTTAAAACCTCACCTGGTACGTTAATTATTAATTTACAAATTTCTGTTAATGGCAAGCTACTTATTAAGTTTTCAAAATTATAGTTTTGTTTATTAGTAAGACTTACTTTTTTTTTACGTAAATCTATGCATTCAACTTTAGAATTTGTTTTTATCGTTAAACCATTAATCATTGGTTTCAAAAATGACTTGTATCCCCCTTGTTTTGGATACCGCATTTCTTTCGTATAGTACGTGTTTGGTGTTACATCTGTATTACAGCCATTTTCAATTTCCTCAATCGACGGCTTGTACATTCTCTTACCAACCCATTTCGTTTCCAAATCTTTAGCATTTACCGTCCAATATTTTTTAGTATAAATCATTGGAAAATTCTCAGCGAAATAGTCCCCATATTGTATTCTTAACCATTCTTCATAATTAGAGATTTCAGAAACACTTGACTGCTTTCTTGCTTTAAAATCATGAAGTATTTTATCTTGCTCATCTTTATTTAACGGATAGAGATTATTTTGAGCTGGGTGCTTTAACCAAGTTCCTTTATAATAGTTTGAAGATAAAGGCTTATGTTTTATTAATGGGGTCTTATAAAAAATATCATTAACATAATCTGACTTCGCAAATGAAAAATGAACAAATTTATCAAATCTAAATCCATTAATCTCAAAATTATCCAAAAGGCCACCCCACGAATTATTTTTTTCTAAAATAATGGAGTCAATATCATTTTGTTTTAATTCATAAGCCGCAGCAATACCTGCAATGCCTGCACCTAAAATTATATTTTTCATTTAAACTTTTTAAATTCAATTAATTCGTGATCTTTTTTAGATATAATTGGATTTAAGATACCCCAATCGTATCCAAAACTATCCCATTTAATTCCTAAATCGTGTTTCGCTGAATGTACTTTTGTTGCCTTATAAAGAGTTATTGTGTTATCCTCCAACACCCTATAACCGTGAGCACAGCCTTTCGGTATATATAAAGCTTTTGGAGTTTTAGCATTTAACTCAATCTCAAAAGTTTTTCCATAAGTTTCGGAACCATTCCTTAGATCCAAAACCACATCTATAACTGAACCATTAATTACAGATACCAATTTTTCACATGACATTTCTCCAATTTGAAGATGCATAGCTCGAATAACATTCTTTTTAGATTTTGTAAACCATGTTTCTTTAAAATCTAAATTCACATTTAGATGTGTATAATTATCATGATTATATGGTTTAATCAACTCCCCCCGTAAATCTTCAAAGTGCAAAGCTTCTATTACAAATAATCCTTTTAGTTTTGTTTCTGTTATATTCATTATTTGCCTATTATTTGTTTAATTCCCTGTTCAATATTAGTCTTAGGTTCCCATCCAGGTAAAGTTGGAAATTTTGGATCACATTTCATTATTTCTCTATCTCGATAGGGATAAAATCCAGGATTAGTTTCTATTTTTTTTTCGTAAATATCACCTACATGTCTAACAAGTTCATTTAAAGTAAAAGTCTCCTTTCCGCAAATACTGAATGTCTCAGATTTTGATATTTTATTTGACAATAATAATTCTATAGATAAATAATATGCTTCTGTCACGTCATCTATATAAATGTACCTAATTTCTTGCTCTCCTAAAGACATATTAAATATTTGATCACTATTTAAATTGTTTAAAACTAAATTTATGAACTTAGGTCTTGTATCATTAGGCCCATATGTATCGTATAAAGACAATGTAATGTTATTTACAACTCCTGATTCAGTATAAAATTTCAAAATACTTTCAAACGCACCTTTTGTGGCAGTGTAGAAGTTTTGAGGATTATATGCACTATCGTCTACTGATTGTGCATATGTACTTGTGTTAATGAAACTTTTAATATTATTTTCCTTTGCAAACTCCAACAAATGAACTCCCAACAATATGTTTGAGTTTATCATATTTTTAATTACATCAATTGAATGTTTTGGTGAAAACAAAGTTGCTAAATGTAAAATTATATCGATTTTCTGAGGAATTTTTGTTAGAGAATCAAAACTACCATTATATTTTATCCAGTGTAAGTTATCATCTATCTTATTGGATTTATTATTGTTATAAAGTGCAAAAACCTTAAATTCTTTTGATAATAACTTATCTATTAAATTTGATCCTATATATCCTGTACCTCCGGTTATTAAAATATTCTTCATCTATAAATTTAATTTTACTTAGTATAATCTGCAATTTCTTGCAAACATTTTTTCTTCACGTTAACTCCAGTATTCCAATCCAAATGCCAATCGACAATAAGAGCGAGTGTTTCTGCCAACTCCCACTTAGGCTGCCATTTTAATCTATTTGCAGCTTTAGAACAATCTAACTTTAAAAAACCAGCTTCGTGTGGATTATTATTTTTATCTAATTTCCAATTTGCTCCATATCCCCATTGTTTAATCATTGTTTCTAAAACCCAATCTACTGGCTTACAACCTTCTTCTTTAGGGCCAAAGTTCCATCCTTCTGCAAATTCATCTCCTTTATTATACAAGTTTTCAGCTAGAACTAAGTAACCAGATATTGGCTCTAAAACGTGCTGCCAAGGTCTTGTTGACAATGGGTTTCTGATCACTACTGGTTCTGATTTTTCAAAGGCTCTTAAAATATCTGGGATTAATCGATCATTAGACCAATCACCACCACCTATAACATTTCCTGCTCTAGCAGAAGCTAAAGAAGCTGAGTTTTCTGAATTAAAAAAAGAACGTCTATAAGCGGCAGTTACTAACTCTGCACACCCTTTGCTACTGCTATAAGGGTCGTGACCTCCCATGGGTTCATTTTCTCTGTATGCCCAATCCCACTCTCTGTTTTCATAGCATTTATCTGTTGTTACCGAAATAATTGCTTTCAAGTTTTTACATTTTCTAGCGGCCTCTAAAACATTTACGGTTCCTATAACATTGGTTGTATATGTATCTACAGGTTCTTGATAAGAAAGACGCACCAAAGGTTGAGCGGCCATGTGTATTAAGATATCTGGATTAAAATCTAGCATGCTTTTAGATATCTGATTTAAATCTCTTATATCTCCTATTTCGGATTCCAAATTTTCGGCAACACTCGCTTCGGTAAAAAGGTTTGGTGTTGTATTTGGTGCTAATGAATATCCTTTTACGATTGCTCCCATAGATAGCAACCATAATGACATCCAAGAGCCTTTAAAACCAGTATGACCAGTTAAAAACACTCGTTTATACTTCCAAAAATCTTTATTAACTTTTCCTTTTATTACTTCCATTTTTTCCAAGGTGCTTTATTTTTCGAAAATAAATCTTCTAATTTTGTTTTATCTCTCAAAGTATCCATTGGTTGCCAAAAACCTTCATGTTTAAAAGACATTAATTCCCCTTCTTCCGCCAACTCTCTCAAGGGTTCTTGTTCCCAAGTAGAATGATCTCCCGCTATTTTTTCTATCACTTTTGGTGATAATACAAAGAAACCACCATTAATTAATGCACCGTCACCTTTTGGTTTTTCTTCAAACCTTTTCACCTGATTACCTTCTATGTTCAATGCTCCAAATCTGCCTGGAGCATATGTAGCTGTTAAGGTTGCTTGCTTCCCATGAGATTTATGAAAGTTAATTAAATCCTTTATATTAATGTCAGCGACTCCGTCTCCGTATGTAAAACAAAAAGATTCTTCATCTTTTAGATAAGGTAAAACTCTTTTTAATCTCCCACCTGTCATAGAATTATCCCCAGTATCTACCAAAGTAACTGTCCAAGGCTCAGCTCTTTCCTCATGAACAATCATTTTGTTTTCCTTCATATTAAAAGTAACATCTGATTGATGTAAAAAATAATTTGCAAAATACTCTTTAATAACATACCCTTTATAACCACAACAAATAATAAAATCGTTAATTCCGTAATAAGAATATGTTTTCATAATATGCCACAAAATTGGTTTACCTCCAATTTCTACCATTGGCTTTGGTTTTGATACTGTTTCTTCACTTAATCGGGTTCCTAATCCACCGGCTAAAATTACTGCTTTCATAATTTTTTATTTTAATTATTATAAGTACACTTGAAAACAAACTATTTTGAATTAATTAAATATTAAGTTCATTTTATCTCAAAAACAAATTTTGAAATCTATCTATATTTCCAAAAATTGCCATGATTTTATATATTTAAGTAATTTATCACCCCACTTATAGCGGAAAGACCCATCTGTTTTACTGCTTCCTTCGAATTACCTCCGATGTGAGGAGTACAAATAACATTATCTAAACTTAAAAAAAACGAATTTACAATTGGCTCAAATTCATGGGCATCAATACCCAAACCTCCAATATGTCCTGATTTTAAAGAATTAGAAACATCTTTCTCATTTAAAATTCCACCCCTAGCTGTATTAATTAAAATAACACCAGGTTTCATACTTTCAATAGTTTCTTGATTGATTAAATGTTTAGTGCTAATGTTAAGTGGAGTGTGAATTGATATAAAATCTGAATCATTAAAAATTCTATTTTTATGAACAATTTCTATATCTTCCGAGTAATCAATAAAAGCATTTTCGTCTATATCATTTACTAGCAATTTAACTTTAAATGGCTTTAATAAGTGAGCAAGGTCTTTTCCTATGTTCCCAAAACCAATAATGCCTACAGTTTTTCCACTTAATTCAAAACCCCCATCCTTGACCCAATTTCCGTTTTTTAATTTTAAGGAAGCACTACTAATATTTCTAGCAAGACTTATCATCATTGAAAGTGCCATTTCAGAAACAGACCTTTTATTAATTCCTATTGGATAAATGACCTTTACATTATTATTTTTACAAGCTTCAAAATCAATATTATCTATACCTACACCATATTTAGAGATCACCTTTAAACTTGGACAATACTTTAGTAATTTATCAGAAATTTCGTCTAAACCTATTATTGCACAATCACAATCAGTTAAAAAATCTACTAACTCTTCAAAAGTTAATCGCCTACCGAATGGATTCAATTTAAAGTTTAGTTTGGTTTTTTCTAACTCCTTAATTAACATTTTATTAGAACTAAAACTAACTGTTGTTACTGCTATTTTCATTTAATTTGATTTTTATATACTGCCTCCACTAAAGAAAGTGTCTTTACAGCATCATCAATAGTTCCGTTTTTAATTTCTGATTCTCCAATAATAGATTTGTAGAACTCCTCTATTTCTAATTTCCATGAATCATCATTTTCAAACCAAATGACATGCTCTTGCGGTTTTCCCATTGCCCAAGTAATATCCTCAAATTCTCTTAAACCATATCTAAGAGACTCAGGAGCATAACTTCTAGTTCCAGAAAGTATACCATCCAGGTTTATATATCCATTTTCAAAAGTAAGTTCCAATAAAAATTTATGTCTCCACTGAGTCGCTGAAGAATGAACTGAACCAACAGCTCCATTGTTTCCCTCCATAACAATAAAAGCATTATCTTCTGAATCTATATTCCAAAATAAAGTTTTAATCATTGCATATTTAACGTCATACTCTTGTTTAGATAAAAATCTAATTAAGTCTAACATATGAATTCCCTGATCTATAACTATTCCTCCACCAGAAATTTCTTTATAATTTCTCCAGTTTTTGTCATAATCTATGCTTCCTGCTTTCCCATAGACTCCTCTGAAACTCAATAATTTTCCAAAACTACCCTCTTTAATAATTCTATTAGCTTCTTTAACACTGTAGTGGTATCTGTGATTAAATCCATATTTTAAAGTAACATTCGACCTTTCAAAAACATTTTTAACTTTTAGTAGTTCTTTAACATTCCTTGCAGGTGGTTTTTCGCAAAAAACATGAATTTTTTTTTCTATAGCTTGTATAGTATAGTCAGCTAAAACATCATTAAATGCACAAATAAAAACTGCATCAATGTCTAAATTAATTAATTCTGAAAATGTTGAAACTCTTTTGACATTATATGGGACATTGGTGTTTTTATTTTTTTCAAGAACAGCAATAACTTCAAAGTGTGGATGATTTTTAAGAATTTCATATCTCAAGTTCCCTATTTTTCCAAATCCAGCAATTCCAATCTTAATCATATTTTAAAGTTATTTGCATCCATATTCTGTGATTCTATTTTATTCCAATCCTTAATATCCATGAATCGATCTAGCCATATATGTAAAAAAAGTTGATGAGCACACTCAACCATTCCATAAGTCCTAAAAGGATAATAAATAGCATATTTTGATAATTTTAGGGATTTATTATCTTCGTTCAAACCGCTCAAAGATAAAGAGTTTAAAGAATTTTCGCTACAATATTTTAAAACGTTGACAATGTTTTTACTATTTCCACTTGAACTAATTGTAACTACTAAATCATTTGAATTAACATGGTTTATTTTCATAAACTCAACGAAGGCTTCAAAATATGAATAATCATTTGATAAAGCGGTTAATAGGGCACTATCACTTAATGACAAAGATAAAATACCTCCATTTTTTGACCAGTCTAAGGCCATGTGATTTGCAAAACTAGAACTAGCTCCGTTACCAAAAAAGAATATTCTTCCGTTAAAATGTTTAATTTCTTTAGTTAAATCATTTAATTTTTCAAGAAATAAATCATTAGTTATTAATTTACGATCTATAAAAGAACTTGCAGCTAACATTCCTTCGTTAAAGGTCTGTATATATCTATTATTGTAATCCATAGTAAGTTTTTATTTATATTTAGTTGTTGAACATTCTTTTAGTTAAAGCATTTCCTGTAGGTCTAAATTAAGATATTAATTCAGTGATATATTCTTTTATATTATGTCTTGATTTCCAACCCAAAGCTTCAGTTTTTCCAGTCACTAATTCAGCTGTCATCCTATTTCCATTACGTTCAGGAAGCATTTCTATTTTACCATTAAACATTTTAGCAATTTCAAGAATTGTATAACTTTCTTTGCTCCCGATTCCATAACCATCTCCTTTACCTTTTTTGCCTACTAAAATTATTCCATTAACTATGTCATCAATATAAGTGAAGTTTCTTTTTTGAGTTCCAGGAGAGACTACGGTTAAAGTTTTTTTATTTTTTATTTTCTCACTAAATAAAGCAATTAGAGTAGCGTATTTACCTTCAGATATTTCATTTTTACCATATACGTTGTAAAAATATGTGATTGCATAATCTATATTAAACCAAGCCCCATAGTTCTTAACTAATTGAGTATTACTTGATTTGGTCCAAGCATAAGGACTCGCATTTAAACCTGTCCCGTTATCCCCAAACTTTGTACTACTGCCGGCATAAACAAGCTTGGCCCCAGTTTTCTTAACAAATTCTAGAACCGCAAAAATACCCTGACTATTATACCTCCAGACCTTGTGAATATCTTCAAAACTTTGTTCGACTCTTGAATACTCTCCCAAGTGAAAAATAATATCAGGTTTGAAATTAATTAAATCATCTATTAATAATGTTTCACCTTTTATATACTCAACACCCTTTATATGATTTTCAACTTTACCTGTAAAATAATTATCTAACGAATATACCTTCGTATTTTTAATCAAAACAAGAGCTTTACATAAATTACTTCCAACAAAACCTGCCCCACCAGTTACTAAAATTTTTTTATCTTCTAATTCCATGCACTAAATCTTAAGTTTATTAGTTTTTCCCAATTCTAAAATATTCTATTCCTTTACTTTTTAAGTCACAATTAATATATTGATTTCGACCATCAAAAATCACATGTGTTTTTAATTGTCTTTTAATCTCTTCAAAATCAGGAGATCTAAATTCTTTCCATTCAGTAAGTAAAACCAAAGCATCTGAATCCCTTAATACATCATATTTCGAGGCCATATAAGTGATATTCTGAACTCCTTTTAAATAGTGCTCTTTAGCCTCGTTAAAGGCTTTAGGATCGTAGGCTTTTATTTTAGCACCTCTACTTACCAATTCCTTGATCACGTAAATTGCTGGTGCTTCTCTCATGTCATCAGTTCCTGGTTTAAAGGCCAATCCCCAAATACCAAAGGTAAAATCCGTTAAATCTTCTCCAAAACGAGTTATAATTTTCTGAGCGATTACTAATTTCTGTGCATCGTTTACTTCTTCAACTGCGGTTATTAATTGTGCATTATAGCCATTTTCTTTTGCTATTTTTGTGAGTGCTTTTACATCTTTTGGAAAACAAGACCCTCCATAACCAGCTCCAGGATAAATAAAGCTATAGCCTATTCGTTGATCTGAACCGATTCCGATTCGGACTTGACTGGCATCTGCACCTACCTTTTCACAGATATTGGCAATTTCATTCATAAATGATATCTTTGTTGCCAGCATTGCATTCGCTGCATACTTGGTCATTTCTGCTGATCGTATATCCATGCAAATAAAACGATCTTGATCTCTAAAAAAAGGATTATATAGTTGTCTCATTTTTTTAATGGCAATCTCAGAATCTGCTCCAATAACAACTCTATCTGGTTTCATAAAATCTGCAATAGCAGCTCCCTCTTTTAAAAATTCAGGATTCGAAACTACATCAAACTGTAAATCCGAATTTCGGATATCTAACTCTTTTTGAATAGCCGCCTTTACTTTATCTGCGGTTCCGATAGGTACGGTAGATTTATCTACTACAATCAATCTTTTTTGCATCGATTGGCCTATAGATTTTGCTACTGCTAATACATATTGTAAATCCGCAGAACCATCATCTCCCATAGGGGTTCCAACGGCAATAAAAGCTATTTCAGAATTGTGCAAAGCCTTATCTGATTCAGTTGTAAAAAACAGATTTTCATTTTTTACATTTTTTAACACCATGGTCTCTAAACCAGGTTCAAAAATAGGAATGATCCCTTTATTCAATTTCTCAATCTTGACTGGATCTATGTCTACACAAGTAACTCTATTTCCCATTTCTGCAAAACATGTTCCTGAAACGAGCCCAACATATCCTGATCCTATAACTGTAATATTCATATTTTATTTATCTTCTGCTGATTTCACTTGATTTCTTAGTCCACTCGAAGAGAATCTGTGATCTCTTGAATTGTAATAGAGCTCTATTCCTTTTTCTTCGCAATAATCTCTACCCGTATAGTTTTTATCTTTATACTCATCTCCAATAATTCGAACATCTAATTTAAAAGAGCGTAAAATATCTTCTAAGTCTTGTTCCGATACGTAAGGTACAATTTCATCTACATGCTTAGATCCTTTGAGCTGAATATACCGTTCAATAATAGACTGTGAAGGTCCGTTTTTTTCAGGGCGATCAATCGAAGGGTCTAGTTGCAAGCCTACGATTAAATAATCACACTGATGTTTAGCTTCTTCCAACATCTTTACATGCCCGGCATGAAAAAGATCAAAGGTTGAAAAGGTGATTCCTACTTTCATAATTTATTATTATTTTGGAAAACTTATTAACTATATATAAAATATCTGGGAAAAATTGAGACATTAAATTATTTTATTTATTCACTTCTTAATTGCCTTTTTTATAATCTTCTAAAAATTTCGCCAATCCAGAGTCCGTTAATGGGTGACGTAAAAGCCCTTCAATTGAGCTTAAAGGTCCAGTCATAACATCAGCTCCTAATTTAGCACAATCAATTACATGCATTGTATGGCGAACAGATGCTGCAAGTATTTCCGTTGCAAAACCGTAGTTGTTATATATAAGTCTAATCTCAGCAATAAGGTTTAAACCATCGGTCGAAATATCATCTAGACGACCAATAAATGGTGACACATAGGTGGCTCCAGCTTTAGCTGCTAATAAAGCTTGACCTGGTGAGAAAACTAAAGTAACGTTAGTTCTTATCCCTTTATCACTAAAATACTTACATGCTTTTATACCATCTTTAATCATTGGAAGTTTCACAACAATTTGAGGGTGTAAAGCAGCTAAAGTATCTCCTTCTTTAATCATTCCGTCAAAGTCTGTAGAAATAACTTCAGCAGATACATGACCTTCAACAATTTCGCAAATTGACTTATAGTGATTTAATATGTTTTCAGAGCCTGAAATACCTTCCTTAGCCATTAAAGAAGGGTTTGTCGTAACTCCATCTAAAACTCCTAAACCTTGGGCTTCTTTAATTTGATCTAAATTGGCAGTGTCAATAAAAAATTTCATTTGTTGTAGCTTTTTTTGTTTTTTAATTCTCGACTACCACCGGTAGTCTGTTTTCTTTTTTATTTTAATTTTTTAGCACAAAAACACTCGTTTTTTCAACGGCTTCGCCGGCACTACCCACAGTAATGCTTTTTGTTACATAAAAAAATTCCAATTGCTTACTGCAATTGAAACGATACAATGGCACCTAATTTTTGCAACTGGGCCAAACACTTTTTTCCTTTTATAGACAACAACGTTGCCGTCTCTCCTAACAAAGGTACTTCTACGATATCTCCAACAGCTAAACCTTTTTCATCCGCCACTTTCGTGG
>Ga0209384_1000635_pt1 | contig 21155 bp, 34 predicted proteins | sample CoawatmetaG05DNA_FD_187511 | JGI IMG/M metagenome (GOLD analysis project Ga0209384, IMG submission 187511) | Marine microbial communities from the West Antarctic Peninsula - Coastal water metaG058-DNA (SPAdes) (version 2) | ecosystem: Environmental > Aquatic > Marine > Coastal ... | reverse complement strand
TATATTCATCTTCGCTAAATTGCCAAAATTTTAACATTTGTTCAGTTAAAGGAATGTTTGAATTTTTAACATTATATATTCTATAATGGTCATGAAATATTTCTCCTTCTATTTTATCTTTAAATTCATCTACATAAGGATTATTTTGAAAAATATCATACATTATATTTGTATCTATATTAAATAGGTTTTTAACTAATTTAGCAGAAGGAATATAAACTTTACAATTTGGATATTTTTGTTTTAATAATCTAGGTATAGCTGAAATTATCCCCCAATCTCCTATCCCCCAAGCAGTTCTAAAAACTGTAAATTCTTGTTGGTTTAAATATTCATCAGGTATTCTTAGTCCTTCAGCTTCTTCAAAACCTAATTTTTCTACTTCTTGAATGGGGTATAATTTATTATCTAAAATCCTCCAAAATATCATAATGTGTTATAAAAATTATTTTGTACCTCTTGTTTTTTTATTGTTTTAGAATGATATAACGACCATTCCTCTTCCATTGGTAATGCTCCTTGTGTAGATATCCCAACTATTTGCTCATGAACTTTATTTTGCCATTTAATTTTGGGTCCATTTTGTATAATTCTTGTTTGATAATCAGGCCAATTAACCCAACCTTGTTCATTTACATTCCAACGCCATTTATTAACGTGTTCTTGAGTCAAACCATCTACAGTGTTAACTCTAGGAACTAAAAACATTTCTGTTGTAGTATTTACTTCTAACAACGCTTTTAAATTTGTAATTAAAGATTCGTGTGGTAATTCGTCTGCATCAATTTGAAATATCCAATCGCCTGTACAGTGTTCTTTTAAATTGTTTTTGAAATTTGAAAAATGACCATTTAAAGGGAATTCTATAACTTTTAATTGATTTTTGAATTGATCTTTTGCTAAATCTAATACTTTATATACTTCAGGAGTAGTATTCCCTTGATCACATTGAATTACGATCTCATCCTCCATATCTATGAGGAGTATGAAATGATCTAATAACCTTTCTAATTCTTTATGCTCATTACATACAGGTATTGCATAACTTATTTTCATATTTATTTTTCACTTGGAAGTGTTGGTTTAGGTACAGTTACAGCTTGTTTAGTAAACATTCCTAATTCTTCGGCTGCATCCATAAATTCTAATTTTAAGAAACGTTTTTTGCCCTTCATATCCATTCTATATTTGTAATTAACTCCTGGATTACGTGGATCTGGATATTTATCTTGTTCATCTTCAGGAATTTTTACAGCTTTTACTACTGTCCATCCCCAATCTTGAAATTCTATTTCTTCTCCTGTATCTAGGTTTTTTTCTCCCCAAGTTTGTGGTTCTGGGAATACCATACCTTTATCCGGCATTGTTATAGCTGTAGGGAACCATGCTAAACCATCATGATCTTGTCTTAAATCTTTGATCATGTCTGCCGTTAATTCTAATGTTTGTTTTAATCCTTCACTATCTTCGGTCATTGTAGTGTTTGAAGTAAAACCACAAGTCATACATAACCATGTATGTATTGGTCCCTCTTGTGTTGTAAATTCTGACTCATAACAAGCATCGCTACCACAACACTTACATGTTACTAATTTGTCTCCTGTTTGTTCCATTATGCTTCTATTTTTTTAAGTTTTGGTAATTTTAATTTAGGTAATTCTTGCTTTGTATCTACTTTTTTAAGTTTTGGTAAATTTAAAGTTTGCATTTGAGGTGCAGCTTCTACTTTAGGTAATATATTATGTAATTTTTCACACATTTTATCAAAACTAAAATTATCTTTTAAATACTGTGTTTGTTTACGTGATACTTCCCAGTATCTTTTATAATGTTTAAATACATCTTTCATAGCTTTACCTGCTATTGCTGTGTTGATTTTAAACCATTGTGATTCTGTAAGTAGGAAATTATTTCCTGCAGATGGGTGTACTTGTTTAAGTTCACCTCCAATTAAACAATTATAGTCTTTATGAATAAAATCTATATGTCCACTCCAGTTAGATACAATTGTTGGTTTACCTGTAATTGCTGCTTCAGCTAATGGTCTGCCATAGCCTTCGCCTTTTGTAAATGATACGAATGATTTTACTTTATTATCATTATTTAACTGATTCATTTCATCATCCGTCATTTCACCATGTAAAAGATAGATATTTGGTAAATCACCTGATACTTGATCTCTAATATTATTAATATTTTTTAATATTCCTGTTCTATCCATAAGAGAATAATTTACCTGGTTTGTTTTTAATATTAAAGCTGGTTTTTTATTTCCTGATCCTTTAAAAGTTTCTAAAAATGTTTTAATTAATGTTGCAACATCTTTTCTATCTTCACCAAAATTTCCTGGTAACCAATGTCCTGTGAATAAAAAACAGAAATCTTCTTTTATATCTTTAAGTAATCCAGAGTTTTGAGGGTTTTTATAGTATTTATTTAAATCTAAACCTTCAAATAATACTTCCATAGGTTTTCCAATTTGAACTATTCCTTCTACATTTCCAGTTGATTTTTCTTTTTTTTCAAATTGAGTAGCTAAAGCAACATTTTTAGAATGGTGTGAACTAACTAAATTTAAATTCATCTTGTTGCTACCCTCAATAAATTCTGCGGGGTATATTGTCGTTTCAATACCTGCTGAAACACCAATATTAAAGCTACCTACAGGTTCAAATTCATTGGGTACAGTTACTTGTATCCAAATATCTGGTTTTTTAGGGAGATTATTTCCTACAAATCTTTGTCTTAAAGGATCATCTTGAGATAAAAAATTTTGTGGTGTTTCTCCCCATCTTTGGGGTAAAATTTTAATATCCCATTCTTCTCCCCTTACTTTTATAAGTGCTTTTACGAGATCTCTTGATCTTGCTCCATAACCTGAAAAGGTATTAATGGGGCATGATACTACGCATAATGGTTTTGGTATGTTCATATCGATTGTATTTCTTTTAAAAATTCTGGTGTTAAACTAATTGGATTTGGATTATAATTGTCTAATTTAGTAGAATCATCTACTTTTGTAACTGTAAAACGAGATTGTGGTTTCCATTCTGTAAGTAAATTATCAATATTATTTATAAATCCTTGGCCCATATTTTTTGCTGTAAATCCTGATTCATCTGATAATACCCAATCTCTACCTGCCATCCCTCTTCTTTGTCTTTCTTCAGGACCCATTTTATATGTTTTCATTAATGTAATTGCAGCATCTTCTACAGATACTTGAGTTGCAAAAATATAAGGTGTTGCTGGTGAACCTTTTACTGAACGTGTTTTAGGGAATATTGGCATTGCCCATTCACCACATTTTTTATACTTACCATCTGCATTTGATGGGTGTTCAGTTGAAAAATCAATCCAATCACCATTTTCATCTTCAAAACGCATTTGATCTTGCATACCACCTTGTACTGGAGCTATAATCATTCTACCTGCTGTTAAAGATTCAGTTAAACCTAACCCCCAACCTTCATTGTCTGTCATAAACATGTGAGCGTCTGAACAATTATATAAGTAATTTAATTCTTTTTCATCTAATTTTTTAGAAGAAAATTTAACATTGTGTATTTTAGGGTCACAAAAATTATCTACTACAGAAGCTAAATCAGTACCATGTTCAAATACTTTTTCTGTGTGCATTATTAATAAACATTTTTTAGCTTGTTCTACTGGTAGTTGATCTAAAAACGTTTTCCATGCTAAAATTAAATCAGATTGGTTTTTTCTTCTAATATTTCTAGAATTATGAAGAATTATAAAATCATACTCTTTTTTTTCTAAAAAGTTTTCTTTCCAAACTTCAAATTCAAAATCATTTACAACAGGAAAATATTTTTTTTCATCTATACCATGAGGAACATATTTTACACGTCCTGGTTTTGGGTGATCCTTTAAAACATTTTTTACAATATTTACTGATTGTTTAGAAATCCCTAATAACATATCGTCTGAACGATAAAATTCTCTATTATACATTGGGTAAGGTAAATCATCCCAAATTGTATAAAAGATTAAAGGACACTGTTGTTTAATTTCGTTTTCCATTTGATATAACCAAACCCAGTACCTAGGATCTGTAAAATGTACTATTGCATCTGGTTTTTCTTGTTGCATTAATGTTCTTAACATATTAGCATCCCCATAACCATTAGCTGCTATTACTTTAACATCTGCGTCTTTTAGACCTGTTGCTTTATTAATATCAGGGGATAAATCAAAACCTTTTCCCGCTTCTGGGTGTTTTACTGCTCCCCCTAAATTAACCCAATTAAAATAATGGGCTGAGTTAAGTATAATTTCTTTTGCCATATTCCCCACACCCGAAAATGTACGAATATCATCAGAAAGCATTAAGATTTTTTTACGTTTTTCTCTAGGGATGTAACCTTCTTTCATATAACCTTTATTTTTAAATTTATAAACTACCGCTAATCGTTAAGTCGGTATGATTGTGTAATTTCTTTCGAAATTCTTCGTCTGTTAAATACAGATGTACTGCTCTGTTTGCTAACTTTTGTAAATTAAATTTGTGTCTAATTGATGAAACTTTGAAATCTTCAAACAAATGATCAACTAATTTTACACTTGTTAGCTTTAAATTTTTATTTGCCATAATATTTTATTGTATATTCACATATACATATATAGCTATTCCCATTCCCCAGATCTTTTTGCGTGTTTAATTGCTTCTTTTATTTTTGGATGGTTCATACGAGGATCTTTAATCATTTTTTCAACTTCTACTATTTTTTCTACTTCTACTGGGACTTCTTTAATTATTTCTTTTGTAATAACTTTTGGTTGATAAACCTCGTAATCTTTTGGATCTCTTGCAACTCCTTTAATATTTGCAAAAGCCATATTAGCTGCCACAACCATTGCAATAGCTAAGGGGTCAAATACAAATATAATTAATATCATAAACCAATTTACTATTGATGACATTGGTTGACCTGTTAATTCAGCCATATATTTAAGTGGTCCAAGTTCTCGCGCAGATTCGTTGTTTATTTGCGCGTCTAAAATTCTTCCATCAAGTACTGCGATTGAATCTGTTACTGCGTTTAATCGCAGATCTGCTGCATCTCGCTCTGCCGTCGATGTTTTTAATTCTGATTGGAGTGCACGTCTCGCTGATGAGGAGGATGTTGTAATTAATATTCCTGATTTTTTGTCTATATACTGTACTTGGGCAGGATTAGATAAAGCTATTCTTAAGTCTGAAATTGACTTTACAAGTGCTGCTTTTTCAATTTTAAGGTCGCCTTTTTGTTCTTCAAACCTTACTTGCTTTTGTTCGATAACAGCCACTTGTTTGTCCATAAATTCGGATTGTGTGGATGTTTCTTGATAAGCACCTGATAAAAACCCATAAATACCCCCGGATGTAATTACTATTAAAATAAAGCAAGCCATTACAAAGTATACTCTTAAAAATTTATTAATGGTGTCCCAATATTGATATAATAAGGAAGCTATAACTAATTTTGCAACTTCTAAAGCACCTGCCATTATTATTACTTCTGTGCTAGCTCCTGCAAATAGTTTACTTAAACCAAATACCGAATAAAAAGCAGCGGATGCTGACACAGATAGCGCTGAAAGCGCTATTATGATTGGAAATATACGTTCTTTCATATTATCTACATGTTTGACACCATTTAGACTTACACTTGTCAGTTTCTGCTAAAATTCTGTCAATATTATCTGTGTCATACATATGAGATCCGTCAATAAAGACATCTTCTATGAATGATTTTATATTTGTTACTAATTTATTTTGAGTTGTTTTGCCACTTGATGGTTCAAATTTTTGGATACGCGATTTCATTATTGGATATCTTGGATTTGCTGGAATTTTACGTTTAACAATAAAATATCTAACATCAATGTTTTCTACAGGAACATCATACTGTTCTGAAAAATATTTCTTATACATCACCATTTGGGATGTTTTTGTTTTATTTTCCTTGTCATATTTAGTCCAACCACGAGTTGATGTTTTAATGTCCCAAATTACTACTCTGTGTAATGTTTCATCAAACATAACTAAATCTAATTTACCCATTAATTTTACATTTGGATAATCTTCATGGGGTGATGTTAATATTGGCATTTCAATACCTAATAACTTCCATCCATGTTTGTGAAAATGGTCTTGTCTATATTTTAGGAAGAAATCAATAATTTCTAAACCATCATTTGTAAATTCGATTAATTCTTTTTGAGTAGCAAAATGTACACCTCCTACTTTTTCAACATCACCTTTATATAAACCTAAAAAGCCTTCTTGAAAGTGTGTATGTGCATCAAAATCGTCAGCATGTTGTTGACCTTTGTTGTACATTAACTCCATATACTCTTGGAGTGTTTCGTGCATTGCAGTACCAAATGAAAAGTAAATGTTTGGTGGTGTTTTAATTTTATCAATGTACATTTCTGCCCATCTGTGAGGACATTCTGACCAGGCAGATAATTGTGTGTAACTGATGTTTTTTTCTGTGTTATAATCCATTTCTGGAACCACAGTTTTCTGGATGTTTTCTATTATATTCATATCGTCAAGATACGAAAAATATTTGGCTTAGCCAAATTTTACTTAAATTTCTTTTGAGAAACTATTTGAGCTATAATACCATAAACTGACAAGTCTTGAAAGGTATCTATTGAAGATTCACCTACTGTGTCTGGTTCTCCATTTACTACTAATTGTCTTAAACGTTGAACTTTATCATTTAATCTAAACCATATACCTGTTAGTGCTAATTTGACATCATTGTCTGTATCTAAATTTGTACCAACATTTATATTAGCCGTACCATAGTTACGGTGTTTTTTGCAGAACAAAATATATTGTTCCATCATTATTTTTTTGTATTCTTTAGTCATGTCAGGATAATTATCCTCACACCATTTTACGGCTTCATTGTCTTTTTCTGTAAATTCCATATTAATCGTTTAATTGTTGTTGTTTGTTAAACATACTAGATCCATCATAATACTCTTTTAAAACATCTAATCTATCTCTAGCATCTGTTAGTTTTGTTAAAGCTTTACTTGCTTCTTCTAAAAAATGTTCTGACGTATGTTCACCAATTGCTGTTCCTTTAGTAAAACACATATCTATTGTAAGTAAAGCTTCATTTATGTCTGCTTCACATTCACTTTTAAGTGCGTTGTATAGCCTTTCTTGATGGTTCATTTTTATAATTTTTTATTATTGATTTTATTGTCTTTTTATCTAAAATATTTAAATAATCGTATGCTTCTCTTGTACTAACTTTAAAATGCATAGCCAAATATTCTGCTTTTTCTTTGTCTTTTTTTGTTTTAGCTCCTTTAATCCATCTATAAAATCTAAATTTAGTAGGTAAAAGTGAGTAATATAAGTTAAAGACCTCCTTCTGAGATAACACTTGATTCAAACCTGTATAATTTTGAACCATATTTACTATGTTAAGATAATTGGGATTAAAACTTAAAGTCTTATTAATTATAAAAACATTAAATGACTTTTTTTCTTCATCATTAAAATCCTCCCAACGTCTTTTTTTAGTATGTAAATTTTTGACGTGTTCGAATGGATTCATTATTCTTCTTCTTTAGGTAAGAAAGAAGCATTAATATGACCACATTTTGCACAAGCAAAAGCCTGAATTGGTATCATAGTTTCTTGTCCCGAAGGGGATAATAATGCAGATAATTTTCTCATTTTTAATACTTGTGTAAAAACATCATGGTTACATTTATCACAAGTAATCTCAGTTGTTTGACTGAAATCTATATTCATTTGTTGTTGTTGGGGGTTATTCATCATTTTCTTCTTTATATTTTTGTTTTAAAATTGCTTTTTCTTTTGCTAGTTTTCTTTTTGTAGTAGGTTTAGTATAGCTTTTTTTATCTCTAACTTTTTTTAAAATACCTGTTTGTTTGAATTTGCGTTTAAATTGTTTTAAAGCTTTGTTTATATTATCTTTTACTACTGGTATTTTTAACATATATTTAATAGTTTATTTAACATTGCAGCTACACAAATTTCTTTTTCTAGCACAAATGTATATTCATATTGGTATTTCGCAATAATAAGTATTGCTTCACCTTCGTTATCACCAAACAACGTTGATGATTTGTCATAAATATACTTAAATAAATCGTCAAATTCTCTTGAACCTGAATCTGCTAATATTTGTCTAATTTCTGACAATTTAGCTTTTCTGATTAATGCGTCAACTACTAAACCACCTAATTGTGTGTTTTTTAGTGAGTTATTGTCAATTTTAAGTTCACCATCAACGATAGAACCTTGTATTGTATTAACTATCTTTCTAATGTCAGGGTAGTGGGTGTCTATAACAGAAATTACTGCTTCACTGTTGATTTTAACATCTTCATTTACCATTATACGACATGTTAAATCTGTTACTACCTCTTTTGAAGGTGGTGTAATTTCGAATGTTTGACATCTACTCTGTAATGGTGAAATTATACGTTCAAGATAATTACAAGTAAATATAAAACGAGTTGTTTTACTACAAGATTCAATTGTGTTACGTAAGGTTGCTTGTGCTTGTGGTGTAATATAATCTGCTTCATCTAATATAACAATTTTAACATCATTAAAACTCATACTTGAAGCAAATGGTATAATTTTATCTCTAATTGTGTCTATACCTCTTTCATCACTAGCATTAATATACAACAAATCACAATTTAAATTTTTAGCAATTAGTTTTGCTAAGGTTGTTTTACCTGTACCTGCCACTCCATGGAATAGTAGGTTTTGAATTGATCCTTGTTTAAGATAATCTGCTATCTTATCCTTGATTATTTCATTACCTACATACTCCTCTAAAGTTTGTGGTCTATATTTTTCTACCCAAAGTTCCATTATTTAAAAAATTGTTTACAAAATGCTATACAAAACCAAATAGCTGCTAAAGGCCATATTATAATGCAAAATAATCTATTTAATAGACTCCATTCTATGCTTTTAAGAAGTAATCCTTTACTTTTCAATACACTCATTAATATATCCATTAAAAAAGTAAAACCAAAACCTATAAAAAAATAATTAAGTAAACTCATATTACATTCCTGGTATCATTGACATTGGATCCACTTCGTCTTTCTCTTTTGGATCATCAACTATTGTACATTCTGTTATTAACATTGTTCCTGCAACTGACACTGCATTTTCTAATGCTGTCCTAGTTACTTTTGTTGGGTCTATAATGCCTTCTTCTATCATATCCACATACTCTCCAGTTTTAATATTATAACCTTTAAAGTCTTCTTCTACTTTAGACAAAATAGTATGGTATTTATCTATACCTGCATTTAATAAGATTTGAATGAAGGGTTTTTCAATTGCATTTAATAAAATTTCAGCTCCAATTGCTTCGTCACCTTCACAAATTAATGAATTTGAATCTAAGAATTTATGTCTAGCTTCTAATAAAGCAACTCCCCCACCAGCAACAATACCTTCATCTAAAGCCGCTCTTGTAGCGTGTAAGGCATCATCAACTCTATCTTTCTTTTCTTTCATTTCAGTTTCAGTAAAACCTCCTACATTAATAATTGCAACCCCTCCCGCCATTTTAGCTAGTCTTTGTTGTAATTGTTCTATAGCATAGTTACTTTCTGCTCTGTCAATTTGATCTTTAATTTCTTCTAAACGAGCTGTAATTGCTTCTTCAGTACCATTACCATCTACAATTGTGGTTTTTTCTTTTTCAACTGTAATCCCCCTAGCTGTACCTAATTGATCAAAAGTCATTTTATCTAAACGGTGTCCCTTTTGTTTAGAAATTAAAGTACCACCTGTTAATGTAGCTATATCTTCTAATATGTGTGTTCTTCTTTCCCCAAAGTCAGGAGCTTTAACAGCACAACATTTTAAAATACCTCTCATTTTATTTACAATCATTGCAGCTAATGCTTCACCATCAATATCTTCAGATATAATTAAAAGAGATTTACTTTGTTGTGAAACTGATTCTAAAATCGGTAATAATTCTTTTACTTGATTAATTTTACCATCATATAATAAAATGTATGGTTCATCTAATTGTGCCTGCATTGATGAATTATCAGTTACAAAATAAGGGGATTTATAACCTCTTTCAAATTGCATACCTTCAACTGTTTCTAATGTTGTTTCGTATGATTTACTTTCTTCAACTGTTACAACACCGTCTAAACCTACTTTATCAATTGCAGCCGCTATTAAATTACCTACTTCTTTATCATTGTTAGCAGAAATAGTACCAACTTGTTTAATTTGTTCTTCTGAAGCAATGTCAGTCGACATTTCTTTTAAATATTTAACAATTTCTTTTGCTGTTTTGTCCATTCCTCTTTTAATAGCTACAGCATTGTGTTTTTGAGAAAGGTTTGTATGATTCATACCCTCTGAAATTAATTCTTTAGCTAATAAAGTTGATGTTGTTGTACCATCACCTGCTGAATCACCTGTTTGCACAGCTGCTTGTTTAACCATTTGTGCACCTAAATTTTCAACTGGATCCTTTAATGTAACTGTTTTTGCAACTGTTACGCCATCTTTTGTTGATTGGGGTAACATACCTCCTTGTTGCGCAATTACTACATTACGTCCATTTGGTCCTAAAGTAGTAACAACTGCATCTGCTAGTTGTTTTACCCCACTTAATAATTTTGTTCTTGAATCAGAACCTGTTTCGATAATTTTACTCATTGTCTTCTTTTTGTTTAATAATTCCTAATACATCACTTTCTCCCGCGATAAGATATGTTTCATTTTCTACTACTACTACTTGTGCACCAAATTTAGGTACCATAACTGTAACTCCTACTTCTAATTTGTTTGGTATTAAAGTACCATCAGTACTAATTCTACCAGGACCTACAGCTAATACTGTTCCCATTTCTGGTCTTTCACCACCCGCATCAGGTATGATAATATTTCCATAAGTTTGTTCTCCTTCTTCTTGTGGGAGAATTACAATTTTGTCACCTAAAGGTATAATTGGACTTTCTGTCATTTTAAATATTTTTATAAGGTTGTGTTAATTTATTTTTGATATTATTAAAGCTTTCTATAAAGCCCGCTAATGTATATTCATCTTTTGCGTTAGCCAAACTCATTCGTGATACTCTTTTAATAGCTGATTCTAAATCACTATAATATCCTAATGGTTTATCTTTTTCAGTGTCTATTAAAACGAATTGATCCTCTTCTACTTGAATTTCATAAGGTGCAATAATGGGATCTTTTATTGTACTCATTCGTTTTGTCTGGCCTTTTTGTCTTCCTCTCATAACTTTTATTTATTTTAATTGATTATTTTTTTACCTAATATTAATGGAGAACCATCTTCATGTGCTGTTATATGAAAACAAGTCTTTTTTTCTCTAATAATTAATTTTTTATTTTTTAACCATTTATAATTTTTATAAACGTGTTCTGTGATTTTTTCTATATCTTCTTCTTTCATTTTAATTGTTTTCTTGTTTTCTTACTAAATAATATCCTGTATATAAATCATTACCACAATGTAAATGTGCATCTAATAATCCTTTTTTATTGATACGAATTTCACCACTATGGTAATCTTTATTTGCTTTTAATATTTCTTTCATCAAATTAGAATCAAATGGTATAGCTTCAAATGATTCATTTATATTTGCATTTTCTACTGTAAATTCAATTGTGTTGGTAATATTTGTACCAACTGTAAATACTAATTCTTCACCATGAAAACCATCTCTAGTTTCAACAGTAAATGTTTCTAAATCACTTAATGCGTCTTTTGACTTAACAAATCTAGTAATAAATTCATCACTAACGTCAAAAGTAACACTCCATTCATCTGAATTATTTGTTACATCTGGTACATTTGGTATTACGGCAGGGTCTGCAAGATTAAATTTTATATCATAATTAGTATCTGCCATATTGAGCTTAGAGCTTGTAGCGTCAACTAAAATGTCTCCATCTAGGATATTTAAACATTTAATAAGTTGGGATGTATTGAATATACCATAGTCACCTGGTTTAAGGCCGATTTCTTTTCTGTAATCTACGTATCCTACTAGATTTTTGGAATCATTAATAAAATGAATAATTAGTTTTTCATCTGTGATGACCCACTTAACTCTTTCAATATTATTACCTAATGAATATTTGGACACTATGTCCGATATAACCTTTTTGCTTATCATATAACCTTTTTAAAACTTAAAAAATTGTTGAACATACGTATTGAGTGTTAAATTTCCCCATCCGAGGTCTTGATAAAATGACTCTAATTTGTTCTTAAGTATCGTATCAAAAGATCTTGGTATATCCACATATTCTTCAATAAATTTTCGAATGGGTTTTGGTAAATCAAAATCTAAGAATCCCATAGTATCAATTTTGTATGGATTGTCTCTTAAATAAACCCATTTAATTTTATCTCCTTCTACAATTTGGGTGTGTTTTTTATCTAAACCTTTAAACTTAAGTAAATCATTATATCTTACAGCTGCTTTAACACCTACAGGTGCTTTATTTTCAAATTCACTAAATATACAATCTGCGCTGGCAGGGAGACCTGTATATTTTTTCATGTTTTTAACTCCTGTTGGTTTTGATATTTTAACAAAATCTATGTCTTTAAGTGATTCCTTAAATGCTAAAATTTCTTTGTCTATGTTTGCTCTGGTTTCACCAAATAATATTTTATGTAATATACTTTCGAAGAATGTTCTAAATAATGGGGGGAAATTTGACTTTTTAAAGTCAAGACCTTTTACATCAATTTCATTACAAGGTACACCTTCTTTCTTTGTGATATACTGCGCATATCTACGTTTACCTGAAAAGAACGCAGAACGTATTGTACATTCCGTTTTCATTTCTAATCTATGTTTGTCTACCGGAACATTGAACGCATCTAATGCGAGATGATTGTAATATTCGTTGATTTTTTTCTCATATTCTAATGACATTGCTTCAAGCTTGTCTGCTTTAGCTGTTTCATCTAAATCATCAAAATCTGGATTTAACTTACGTAATAATGGTTCAGCATTAACATAACATGAATCTGTGTCTTCATAAACTACAACACTACTACATTCTTCATATCGTTGACGAGGTGTGGTTCTAATTTCATAAACGTCTTTACCTGTTTCTAATGTTTCTTCAGCTGTTTTGTTTATAAATGTTCCTGAATCTTGGATGATTCTTTGTCCTGTAAGTGTAATACCTTCACTTAATAATACAGAACCATATCTGAAAGTAGGTAATGCTGTAGCACCATACAATGAGTTAAGTAAAATTTTCATTGTATATTGACGTAAATGATTTAATTCACCTTCTTCTTTATTACCTGCTTTGTATGCTTTTTTCATTGCATTTTTATATTCAACTCTTTCGTCAAACCACTTACTAAGTACAACTGATAATGTAGATGGTTTGTCTGTTCTAAACATTACACCATTTGCAGTAATTGCTAAGTCATTTTGTTCTACTAATGCTAATATTTCACCAACAGATAATATTTTTTTTCTTCGTTGTAAATTTTCAACTTCAAACTCATCTTTAGGATCCATTTTTTTAAGATCATTAAGTGCTAAACGATTATCTCTATCATTTGTAGTTACAAGTCGTCCTACCAGAGTTTCCCTTCCAATATTAAGAGACATAATAATAGAAGGATATAGACTAGTAAGATCTTCATCGAACATGTAATTGTAAATACCCGTTTTAGGACAGAATAAATAACCTCCAGCGTACGATAATTTGTTTCCTTCTGCATCTTGTTTTATTATTGGGTTAGGGTCTTTGTTTGGTGGGATAATTTCTTCACCTAACAAGTAAGCTGATATAGCTCCATCTTGTGTTCTAGATGATTGATAAACTTCTTCATATACACATTTTCCTTTGTGTGATATGTTTTTAGTTAAATCTAAATATTTAAATTTTTCATCTAATTTTTTAAGTATTAAAACATCCACAAAGTTATACTCTATGAATTTTTGTTTGTCTTCAGCAAATAATCTGTCTAATGATCCATCATATTCGATTTTCTTTTGATTAACATATTTTTCACCTAAGAAATCTAATTTCATCGATGGTTCTTGCTGAAACGAATATTTTTTATGTAAACGGAAATAATCAAGTGAAGTTACACCTGCAATCCTAATTGGTTGATCTGGATACCATCTTTTATCGCGTTCTTCAACTATTCTAATTGGTGATAAGCGTTTTGCTGTACGTTCACCTAAGCGATTTTTTATTCTGTAGTAAATATAAGGTATATCAAAATAATCACTATTGTAACCTACTAAAATGTCTGGTTTAATTGCTTCCATTCTAGATAAAAACACTTCAATTAAATCATTTTCACGTTTTACAGGTATAATTTCTCTACCATCTTGTGTACCAGCTTTAATTTCACCTGTTTTGTCTAATATAACAATAGCCCATTCGTCTGCTTGTTTGTCCCACCAAGCAATTGATGTGATAGGCATAGGTGCTTGTTGAATGTATTCTGGTGTTAATGCACCTCCTATTTCAATCTCAATGTCAAAAAATACTTCTCTGTGAGTTTTAGAAGTTTCATCATTAGTACCATACTTGTCAATTAGAAATTTTGTGTGTATGTTCCCTCTAGTATGATCAGCATAATGCATACCTTGGGTTTCTCTATTCCAGTTGTAAACTTTTTTTAATGGTTCATCTTTTAAACCCCAATGAGTTGCGTGATATTGATCACATTCTTGATAACCATAATTTTGGAATTCTTCAACAGTGTAACCTTCGTCTGTCCATAAATGAATATCATAGACGTTCCAAACGTCAGGTTTTTTTACAGCGTAACAGTTTTTATACATACGATAAGATACGAAAGATATTTGACGTCTCCAAGTTTTTTATACCATTTCTTCAACAATTCCCACAATTTCACTAAAAAATAATACCCCCATTGCGATTGTTAAATCAAAAGGTAAAAATACATAACCTAATAACCTAATTCCGGATTTTATAAAACTTACTAATTGGTGTTTTCTTGCGTCTGGTAATTCTTGTTTTGGTCTATTATCGCTCATTATTCCTCCTGTTCTAGTCATATTAAAATGTTTGTATAAGTTCTTCATTTGTGAAAAACTGTGTTAAATCTGGTGCAAAATAGTCAATTGATTTCATTACTTTATTATCGCTTGAACGATATACTACATAACGATCTCCTACTTGTTCCCAATGACATGGGTGACCTTTTTCTTCTGATCTAACTTTAACTGTTTCTTTAGCTACTGCTACAGTTTCACATGATTTAGACATGTTTGAAGCTTGTACCTCTTGGTATGCTTCCCATATTTTACCTTTAAGACCATGTAACATAGTACCATTACCTAATGAAACATAAGTAATATCACATAATGCATCTAATATTCCTACAATGTCTCCTTTTTCACAAGCTTCTTTATATTCTTCTAATTCTTCAAGAATAAAGTCATATACAAACTGCCATTCCTTCTTTTCACCAATTACTGGTTCATAGTTGTTTGGTTTACCGAATGTGTCGTTAAATTCTTGTACTTCATCTACGAAAGGTACTTGCCAAACTTTCGGACTTAATTTTTCATCTTTAAATAATTCTAATTGCTTTCCCATTATTCTAATATTTTGATAATTTTTGATTCTTTTACTGATTTTACTTGGTAGTCCATTTGATAACCCTCAAATTCTTTTACTACTTTAGCTTCCGCTTCTGTAACTGATTCTGCTTCTACGCAATATGTTTCATTTGTGTTTGAAACTCTACCTCTTTCGTTCTCATCTTGAACTTTTACTGTTGCAATATAATACGCCATCTTATTTGTGCGTTTTTTTAAATTCTGCTGCTGCTTTTTTAATTTTGTTTGCTGCTGATCTACATCTTCCTTTAGCTGTAGCTGTTGTTTTGTCAATTTCTGCTTCTATCAATAAGATTTGTTCTCTCATTTCGTCTACTAATATTTGTGAATTTTCCATAATTTTTGTTTGTTTTTATTTAATTAATAATTTTTCCTCCTGTTTTTACTTTATATACCCAACCACTGTCTGTGTTTTGGTTGAACATTTCTGCTATTTTTATTGCTTCACTTAATTCTTTAATTTCTAATATTTCTGATAGACCATCTAACATTAACACACATGTTTTTTTCCCTGAGGGACTAGTCATCGTTTTAAGTATATTATAAGACATATTTTATATTTGGTGTCCTCCGTTATTAATTTTAAGTGAGTTAAAAAACTCTTGTCTTGCGTCATTTCCATTGTGTCTAAACACACCTGACGCTTTTGTTGTAACCATTGCAGCTCCTCTGTGTTTAACACCTCTACAACTTACACAATTATGTGTTGCTACTATTGTAATAATAACACCTAAGTTATCCTCACAAATTTTGTCAACTGCATTGTGTATTGCAGATGTTAATTGTTCTTGTATAGCTCCTCTTCTACCAAAGTGTTCTACAATTCTGTTTAGTTTACTTAAACCTACAACTGCTCCTTTTTCTGATGTAATGTAACCAATATGAACCACCCCACCTATTGTTTGGTGGTGATGTGAACACATTGAAGTTAGTGGAATGTTTCTTTCGATTACAATTCCATCGTAACCATCGGAAGGGAAGGAAGTAATAGGTGACATTTCAGTGTATCTACCTGCCCATAAATCATTTACATAGGCTTTAGCTACACGTCTAGGTGTGTCGTTTGAATTTGGATCGTTTTTCCAATCACATTTTAAAGCATCTAAAAACTTACCATAAGCTTCTGTTGCTTGTTCAATCATGTCTGATTTTTCTTGATCATTTAAAGGAAAGCCAGGTGCAACACCATTAGCAAATCCTTCTTGTACTACTTCAATATCGTATTGTTTTTTGTTTTCTGCCATTATAATTTATGTATTGTGTCTAAATTTCTACTATATCCCTTTGGTCCGTCCATACCATATCCAATATACCATGGATTTTCGTTTTCTTTCTGCTGATATATAAAAAAGTGATCTGGGAAATCCACGTTTTCTTTGTAAACTGCTGATACTGTTTCGACTTGTTTTGCTCCTAATATCTTATAATGTTCTTTTAAAGAGTTCATTGTTTGTCCACTGTCTAAAATGTCGTCTACAAGAAATACTGTTTTATCTTTTACATTTGTTTCAATGTCATAATGCATCTCAATTGATTTTTGTTCTTGACCATCATATGAGCTACATTTAACAAAGTCAACTTCAATTGGGTATTTTATATGTTTTAATAAATCACTAAAAAACATAAATCCACCTTTCATAACACAAACAAATACAATTCCCCCTCCTATTTCATTGCATAAATCTGTTAATTCGTCTCCTAAGTCCCCTATTAAAAGGTCTAATTCTGTTCTACTTAATATTTCTTTTTGAGTATTCATGTATTGCTATTCTTAATTTTGTTATTAAATCTTTTACATCTGTAGGGTCCATAGTTACAGCACAACAAGTGTCTTCAATATGGTCTTCAAGTTCTTTTAATAGAGCATATACTTCTTTTACATCCATTATACCATTCTTTGTGTATCAAAAGCAATAATATGATCTCTACCTGTCATGTTATAACCATGTTCAACACACATATTAAATACTAGAGGGTACATTTTTATTAATGTTTCTCTATTATCGCCTGCAGGCATAATAAAAGTACTATGCTTAGGAATATCTAATTCAACTCTATATGCTTCAATTTCTTTTAAATTTTTCTTTGTTCCATCCCAAACTGGTTTAAAATGATAACTAATATGATATTCCATCATTTTTTTAATTGCATCTGTGTTGAGTCTTTTTCTATTATGAGTATCTACGAACTTTTGGTCAACCACTTTCCCAGCTGGAGTAACAGCACCAATAACAGGTACGGAATTACTAAACTTAGGGCTAATGCTAAGCAAGTTAATAGGATAATCGGTTTCAATATAATGAGATCCTTCAGTTTCGATAGTAATAATAATTTTTCTTTCATATGCAAAGTGTGTTAATTCGTTAACTAATGCAGGGTGCATTGTTGGTGATCCCCCTGTTAGCATCATTTCTTTTATATGTGGGTTTTCATCATATATTTTTATAATATCATTAAAAGTAAAAACCCCTTTTTCAGGGTGAATACTAGTATACCAACTATCACACCATCCTCCTTCTCCAAAATAACATCTATGAGTACAACCAGTTGTTCTAACTGCTATTGTTGGTCTTCCAATCCTACTTCCTTCAGATTGAATACAACGGTATACCTCTAATACAGGTAATACTTTATTATAATCTTCTATTCTCTTATTCATGTTTAGCTAATAATTCTGTTACGTGTTGTTTTGCTGTTTCCCACCCATCAATGTATTCTACTGGATCTTTTCTGTCTAATTTTAGGAATGCTTCAATTCTTTCTACAGATGAAGCTGATTTATAATCTGATTTTCCTTCTGCGTCTGGTTTGTATGATGTGTTTGTTCTTTTATAAACTTCATCAAAGTCTAAACCTAAAAATTCACAACAAGCTACACCATCTTCTAAAATAGTAAATTTATCACCATCTAAGTAAGGTGTGTAATAATTTACTTTATCTGCGCCCCAATTACCTTGCTTAAATGCTTCATAATCTGCATCTCTGAATTCTTGTCTACAGTCAGGATAAATTGCATGATCACCTGCATGTATACCCATTGCTATTCTTACTTCGCCTCCTTTTTGTTGAGCAATAGATAATGCTACTGCTTGGATAATAGATGAAAACATTTTATTTCTATTAGGTACAACAGTGTCTTTCATGTTATCTTCTTCATAATGGCCTTCTGGAACATCATCACCTCCTTTTACTAAATTTGAATCTAAAAGAGAAACCAATCCTTGTAATGTAATTCTTTGATATTTTACTGGATGACCATTTCTGTCTAAATATTCAATTAATTCTGCTGCTCTTTCTAATTCTACATTGTGTTTTTGACCATAATCAAAACTTAATGCTGTTACTTCATAACCTTTTGCTAACAAGTGTAATAATACTGTACTACTGTCCATTCCACCTGATAATGATAATACTGCTTGTTTCTTCATTATTTTTTATTATTTAAATGTTGTTTTCTAGTTTCATGTTCCCAAATTCCATCTACTGTGTGTTCATGCCAATGTATTCTACCATCTAATATAGCACTTTTGATATTTTTCTGGTGTCCATTTAATTGTGAATTACCGCTTTTTACTTCAATAAAATGTACTGAGCATTTTTTCTTGCTTCCTCTGTCTGAAAAAGCAATGTAATCAATTGGTTTTCCAAAAAATTGTACATCTTTAGGATTTACTGGAAAATCTTCCATAAAGGGAACATAATGTTCAATTGTTTTTCCAAAACTTACTGCTCTTGATCTTGAATATGCGTCTTCTCTGATGAATTTTTCTTCTTTAACTTTCCATTTTGCTAACATGGATTCTGCTTTTCTTTCTGCTATTTTATCGTGTGTAAAATAAACATATGCTGCGAAAGCTAAAGCACATATTGCGATTGTAATTGATATCATTAATATAATTGTGTATTACCATCCTGTATAAAGTTTTTGAATTGGATGAGATTGTGGTTTATATCATACAGTTTTTCTGTATCGATTTCTTCTTCTATTTGATCTATTTTTGTTGATGATTTACTTAATAATCCTAAGCTGCTATATTTTACACCTTGTAGACCGTGGATTATTGGATTTGATGTGTCTATTGATTCGATAAAAGGAAAATCAGCATAATAACCAAATTCTTGTGGTAATGCACATCCTAATAAATGTACTCTGTCACTTTTTCCTATTAATCCTGATTTATACATTTTTGATATCATCATTATACGACCCATCATTTTACCTACTAATGGGTTGGGATGAGGAAATTCTTCAGCATACCAATCTGCACCATAACTAAATGCTACTTTTTGATAACCTTGCATTTTTAAAATATTATAACATTCAAATGCTTCGTGATAATTTTGTGCTTGAACAACTGCTACTTTGGTTGTATTTTCAGGTAATTCTATTGACTGCCATTTTTTAGCATTAACTAATGTAGCTGTTTTATCTTGCCAAACATCAGGTACAATAAATTCGTTTGGTTCTAAATGATTAATCCAATGTAGTAGTCTTTTTGAATCATATGCTTCACCTAATTCGTGAAGTGAATTGTCCATTATAATGTAACTACCTGATTCTTTAGCATCTTCAAAATGCTTTCTATAGGTTTCGTTTTGATCTAATAAATGAGGTAAACAATACTCATAATCATTAATTTCAAAACTTTTATCGAGCATATTAATCGGTAGCTCGTGTGATACTTTAAACATATTATTCTTGATAAATTGATGAATTTCTGTCAGCTTCCCAACATTCTACTTTTACTACTTTTACTCTACCTCCACCTGTTAATGCCATTCGTTCATTAAATTTATCATAAACTAATTTGGCACATGATTCAGCTCCCATTGCATCCATAATTCTTAAATCTAAAATGCCTAATTCTTCCATCATTTTAAATGATTCTAATTGAGGGTCATCTTTTTCTATTAAACAGGTATGATCCCACATATGATTCATCCATTTTTTTAATCCATTACCTGGAGTTGGTTCTGCGTCTGTGTCTTTAAAACCACCATAATCCATAATCCAATTCATTTCGTCTAATTGGTTTTCTTCTAGTGGTTCATTTGATTCAAACCATACTTTAAATTTTAATGCATATCCGTGAAGTAATTCACAGTGTGAGTGTGCTGCTTTATGTTGTCTAAGTGCAACTGAGTAGTTGTCAAACAACTTTGTTGATTGGTATTTTGCCATAACTTTTATATATTAATTTATTCTTTGGAATCCAAATTATCTTTGGGGAGAAAAGTTTTATAAGGAAGGAATTTATTTAATTTAATTTGTCTTTTATCACACCCACAATCAGTGCCCATAATTTTATTAACTTTGTTTACAAAAGATTTTATTCCTGTAATCTTTGTTATTTTTTCTATACTATCTCCTAGTCCTTTACTCTTTTTGTTCATCTTCTAAATCATCTATTAGAGGTTTATATTTTTCACTTATAGTTTCCATTGATTTATTAATTTTATCTGAGATTTTTATAATATTTTCATCATTT
>Ga0209384_1000626_pt1 | contig 21334 bp, 23 predicted proteins | sample CoawatmetaG05DNA_FD_187511 | JGI IMG/M metagenome (GOLD analysis project Ga0209384, IMG submission 187511) | Marine microbial communities from the West Antarctic Peninsula - Coastal water metaG058-DNA (SPAdes) (version 2) | ecosystem: Environmental > Aquatic > Marine > Coastal ... | reverse complement strand
CTGTAGAAAATACAATATCTACATGGTTAAATCAAAAAGAGAGTAAAAGTAAACGTCCAATTATAGTCTATGAAAAAATGTTAAATTTTGATGGATGTGGGCTTGAACCATTTTTTAAAGAGACACAGGATTTAGAAATTTGATAATATTTAAGAAGGTGAAATGGAAGAACTTTTTATCAACAGGCAACAATTTCACAGAAATTGATCTTAACAAAGACTCTACTACTCTTATTATTGGTGATAATGGTGCTGGTAAGTCTACAATTTTAGATGCATTGTGCTTTGGTTTGTTTGGTAAGGCGTTTCGTAGTATCAACAAAAATCAGTTGGTTAATACTGTCAATGGCAGTGCAGCTGTAGTTGAGGTAGAGTTTTCTATTGGATCAAAACAAGTTAGAGTTGTTCGTGGCATTAAACCAAATGTGTTTGAAATTTACATCAATGATAAGATGTATAATCAAGATGCAAATGCTAGAGATTACCAGAAATATCTAGAACAACAAATACTCAAACTAAATTATCGTAGTTTTACTCAGGTTGTTATTCTAGGATCATCTACGTTTATACCCTTCATGCAATTAAAGGCTCGTCATCGCCGTGAGGTTGTTGAGGAAATTCTTGATATTCAAATTTTCTCTCTAATGAACATGTTGTTAAAACAAAAATTAAAATCTATTGATGATGATTTTACTAAAGTAGATTTTGATTATCGTTTAGCAGAAAGTGAAGTTCGACTAAAAGAAAAATATGTAGAAGACCTTGAAGAAAATAAACGAAAGCTTCTAGTTGAAAAAAGAAATCTTATTGTTGGTAATGAGGAAGAAGTTTTCAAGAAGCATAGACGTATTAATGATCTTCAAGATGATGTTATCATTATGCATAAGAAGATTGAAAATTCTACCAAGGTTGAAGATAAGTATACTAAGCTTAAAGACTTACATTCTCAATTAAAAGAGAAACATAGATCACACACTCGACTGATTAAATTTTTTGAAAAGAATGAAGACTGCCCAACATGTCAGCAACATATTGATGAAGTTTTCAAAGAAGAAATGATAACCACTGAAAATTCTAAATCAAATAAATTATCTTCTGGTATCAAAGAACTTATTGATGAGATTAGTGCAACTGAATCAAAAATTAATATTATTAACGATGTAAATAAAAATATACAAACAAATAATGTTGAGGTAGCTAAGGAAAATAGTTCTATTGGTGAGTTGGAAAAGTTTAATGCGAAGTTACATGCTGAAGTTGATCATTTAGAAAATGGTAACATAGAAGAAAGTGATCACAATGAAATTAAGCGTCTACAAGAATCTTTAAGTGCCCTTGTAAAAATTAAATCAAATCTACGAGAAGATAAGACTTATGCAGAAGCATCCAGAAGTATGCTTACTGATACAGGTATCAAGACCAAGATCATCAAGCAGTACCTTCCTATCATGAACAAGCTGATTAATACCTATCTAACGTCTATGGAGTTTTATGTTAACTTTACTCTGGATGAAAATTTTGAGGAAACAATCAAGTCACGATACCGTGATGATTTTTCTTATACATCATTTAGTGAAGGTGAGAAGATGCGTATTGACCTTGCATTGTTGTTCACTTGGAGAGCCGTTGCAAAGATGAAGAACAGCACGAACACGAACCTATTGATACTGGATGAAATCTTTGACAGCTCACTTGACGGCACAGGAACAGATGAGTTTCTAAAAATTCTCAATACATTGGGTGATGAGAATGTGTTTGTGATCAGCCATAAACAAGATCAACTGGTTGACAAATTTAGAAATACAATACGATTTGATAAGGTGAAAAATTTTAGTCATGTTACCAAATAAAAAATATTCTGGGAGTAATTATGAAACATAAGTGGCAAACTCAATATGATAAGAAAAGTCCTCCGTGGGATTATGATAAATTTGATCCAGATTTTAAAAAGTTTTTTAAAGATTACAGTGTTACAATAAAAAATCAAAAGATTATTGATTTGGGTTGTGGTACAGGATCACAAATTCATTACATACAAAAATTAGGATTTACTAATACTACAGGCACAGATATTGTAAATGCTCTAGAGTATGATGTTAAAAATTTTATTATAGATGATGCACTAGATTCTAAACTAGATCAAAGATACGACATAGTTTTTGATAGAGGATTGCTTCATAATATTTATCATCTAAAGAATAGAATTAAATATTTTAAAATGCTTAATGATATAACTCATGAAAAAAGTTATATTGTGTTGAAGGTTATGAGTCCTTATGAGCCTAGAATGCACCCATCTATTGATGCTGGCCCATATCGTTTTAGTGAGAAACAACTACAAGAGCTCTTTAATGTGATTGGATTTAAATGTGTTGAATTAAAGGATACATTCTTCCACAGCAATTCTATTGTTCCTCATTTAAGAGGGTATTTTAGTGTATACAACTGGGATAAAGATCATGACAGAGGTTAATGTTAATAGAGAAGTACTTGATGCATATAGCACCTATTCCTACAGACTAAAGTTTCCTATTGGTGATAATAAAGTTTGGGTGAAGGAGATTTTGCAATGGGAAAGTCGAATATTAGAAAAAACTTCTCAAGATAAGCTTGATGCATATGGTGTTGCTACTCCACCAAATTTACTTAATCAACCAGTGTTTGACGAATTGAAATCTGGTATTTCAAATATTGTCAATCTAATTTTGAAACCTTTATATATTGATGGTGTAGAAATAGTTTATAACGACAGCTGGGCAAACATTTTTCGAAAGGGAGACTATGCTCCCCTACACATACATGAAGATAGCCATTGGTCTTGTGTTTACTACTTAACTGCAACTGGTAATTCTCCTTTATATTTTAAAGACCCTAGAGCTCTACCTGTAATGGATAGTTCGGTTCCCTTACTAAAAAATAAGTATCACACGTTAACTCAGAAGAAAGAGTTTAGTTCTGGAGAATTGATACTATTTCCAAGTTGGTTAGAGCATGGTGTTATGGAAAATAAAACAGATGATGTACGAGTAAGTTTAGCATCTAATTTTAGGGTGATTATGAAATGAAAATAGATTACAATCAAATTATTGAAAATTTAAAACAAGTCCATGATCCAGAAATCAGTATTAATGTATATGACCTTGGCTTAATATATGATATAAAGGTTGAGGAGAAAAACGCATGGGTCACAATCACCCACACGCTCACAAGTGCTTGGTGTGGTTTTGCAGATGAGATTACAGAGAATATAAGACAGGCTGGATATGCGCCCGGAGTAGAACATGTTGAGGTCATAACAACATTTGACCCTCCATTTACTATGGAGTCTGTTTCAGAAGAAGTAAAAATGATTATGGGGTGGTAATAATGGGAAAACGATCAGACTTTGAACGCAAACCTAGAGACTTCTATCCTACACCGATTGAGGCCGTAATTCCATTAGTTGAACATTTACCAGAGACTTTTGATTTTGCAGAGCCATGTGCTGGTGATGGCACGTTGGCAAATCACATTGAAAATTTGATAGAAGGTGCTGTTTGTACATGGGCAAGTGATATTGAACCACAAAATAAACGTGTATTTAAAAATGATTATTCACAATTAACAAGTTGTGAGTTAGAAGAATCTGAATATATAATAACAAATCCGCCTTGGGATAGAAAAATGCTTCATCCAATGATTGAACATTTTATAAAATTTAAACCAACATGGCTACTTTTTGATGCAGATTGGATGCATACCAAACAGAGTCGTGAGTATATGCCCTTATGCAATAAGATCGTAAGTGTCGGCCGAATTAAGTGGTTTGGTAATATGACAGGCAAAGATAATTGTGCTTGGTATTTGTTTGGTAAAGAATCGTCATCTACAGAATTTTTTGGGAGAATATAATGGTTGAAAGAATTGAAAATGCAATCCCGCCTATGATTTTAGAATATCTAAGGACGCAAGTACAGAATGAACAACGTTGGAGTTTCACTTATCCCAAAGGTACAGCTTTTGAGAAAAAACATCCTAAACTTACCATATATGACGGAAGTGAGATTCCGGGCAGCAAATTCCTTGAGGGTATATCACATATGGTACTTTTAATGATATATAACAAAATGATCAAGGATGGAAACAATTTCTTCAAACCTCAAATGTTGTGGTGTGGAGCTGCAATTAAAGACAAATATAGAAATGATAATTTACACACAGATCACAAGGATGATATTCCTAAAAATATGAAGGTAATAAAAATTCTAGGACTCCTCCATGCAGAATGGCCCCAAGAATATGGTGGAAATTTCTACCACGGGGGCAAGGAACATATCCTAACGCCAGGTACATTTTTATGTTTTGACCCTTTAGTTGAACATAGGGCAACAGATATAAATACTACTGTAAAGAGAATAGCTATAGACTTTACTGTGCTGGCGTGATAGTAGTGACAAAAATGTCACACTTTTGCATAAAACCTAAAAAAATGACCTAAATCTTGATTAATAGCCACTATTTGCTTGACAAACTGATCTATATATGCGATACTGTATATAGTGAGAGAAACAAGAGAGGTTATTGATATGACAAATTTTCCCGAAAAACAATTTATGGAAGACCTTTGGAGTGCTGAAGGTAAGATGATCGACACGCCGCTTGGTGTTGGTACGATTTCGAATGTTCGTACTAAGGCCGGAATTGACCTTGAGGTTATGGTCAAAATACGGGGAATCGATGGTTTTACCCTATTTTCTGGTCTAAAATTATTTGCAAATAAAAGTGTTATTGCCTAAAATAATGCTTGACAAAACCCTTTCTATATGGTAATATTATAATATGATGAAAAACAAAAACACGATTGCACGACTCCTCGCTGAAGAAGATATCCATGTTGTCAATAAGGCAATGGATACTGCTTACTTCAATATTAAGAAGCGTGAGTTAGGCCTTCCTATTTGGAAAGATGAAATCTCCAAGGATGAAGAAGAGCTCATGGTTTGTCATGAGATTGGACACGCTCTCTGGACTTCTATGGATATGCTTGATAAATCAAGGGAGCGTAAATTGAATCACTCTTTTGTGAATATCCTTGAAGATGCTCGTATTGAGAAGTTTGTACAAAATAAATATCCTGGCTCTATTAATCTTTTTAAGAAAGGTTATAAAGCTCTTGCTGCCCGTGATTTTTTCGGGATTGCTGATGAGGATGTAAATGCTCAAAACTTAATTGATCGTATCAACCTATATTTTAAGATGATGCCTGGTGTTAAGTTTTCTGAGAAAGAAAATGTCTTTGTTAATCGTGCAAAAAGTCTTGAGACTGAGGATGAAGTTCTTGATCTTGCTGAAGACCTTTATGCTTTCATGAAAGCAGAAATGAATGAAGAAGAAAACAAAGAAGCAAAGACTGATGGAAATGATTCTGGTGAAGAAGGTGAAAATGGAAATAATACTAGTGGCGATGGTAATTCTAACGATGACAATGGAAATGATTCCAATGATGGTAATGAAGCCGGTTCTGATAAAAGTGATGAAGTAAATGATGGACAAGATATTCGTAACACTGATGGCAACAGCAATAACAGCAGTGGTTCTGCTGATCCTACTGGCCCCATTTCTGAAGAACGTATAGGTTCTGAAGTTGGTAGTGATGGTTCTGGTTCTGGAACTGCTGTTCCAGAAGCTAAAACTGATACTGCTTTAACTGATGCATTGAAAACTCTTGCTGATGATACTGCTTTTGAGAAAACTTATGCTCGTATTCCTAAATTGAAATCAGAAGATTATATCGTAGATTACAAAACAATTATTGAAGATTTAGAAAATCACTATGAATCTGATATGTGGTTTAATACTTCTTTGGATGAAATCAAAGAATTTAAGACTGAATCTAAAAAGACTGTATCCTACATGGTCAAAGAATTTGAGATGAAGAAGTCTGCTGACCAGTATGCTCGTGCTTCAACTGCCAAAACTGGTAGTCTCGATATGGGTGCGCTTCACACTTACAAGTTCAATGATGATCTGTTCAAGAAAGTAACAACTCTGCCTGGCGCTACAAATCACGGTATGATTATTATGCTTGATTGGTCTGGATCAATGCAAGACAATCTGAAAGGAACGGTTGAACAGCTACTTCAGTTGGTTATGTTCTGTCGCCGTACTAAGATTCCTTTTGAAGTATTTGCTTTCACCAGTGCTTTTAATGGTCGTTCGATTTCCAACAAGATGGACAGTTTAGATGTTATGGAATATGGTGATATCATGATTGATCGTGATGTTAAGTTGCTAAACTTCTTTTCAAGTAAAATGTCTGCGGCTGAAGAAGAAAAATCAATGCACTATATTTGGATGCTTGCAAAATACATGTCTCAAACATATGAGAATTGGTCTGTATCTGGTTATCCTCAAAACCCGCCTGGAAATTATTACTTGGGTGGAACTCCGCTAAATGATTCTATTATTATGATGATGGATTTTCTCCCTAAGTACAAAAAGTCTACAGGCGTTCAGAAACTTAACACAATTTTTCTGACTGATGGTGCTAGTAATAATCTTTATGGTGTTAAAGATTATAGAGAGGCCGGCCAAACTTATACTGCCAGTGATATTGTTTCTCCATTTGATAAAGAAAATCTTTTGATTGATCCTGTAAATAATAAACAGTACGATTTTCGTCGCAATAACATCACTCAAGTATTGCTCTCTGCTCTCAAGAAACGGGTGCCAGACATGAATTTGGTTGGATTTTTCCTTGCTGGTTCTGGTCGTAAGGGTATTGTTTCTCGTAATACTTGGTCTTATATCCTTGCTAAAGCTGAGTCAACAGGAAATAATATGCCATTAGAAACAGCAATGTCAAAAATGCGTAAAGATAAGGTAGTAGCTCTAGACTCTGTAGGATATGATCAGTATTTTATCCTGCCCGGTGGTGATGCCTTGAATGTCGAAAATACTGGTTTATCAGATGATCTTGTTGGTGCTTCAAAGGGCAAACTAAAGACTGCCTTTGCTAAATCTAATAAGGGCCGCATCCAGAGTCGTGTTCTTCTGAATAAATTTGTTGCAATGGTGGCATAGTGATAAAAATGTCACACTTTACAGAAAAAACAATAAATCGACAATTAGATGTCGATTCTTATTGACAAAGCTTGTTTTGTATGGTACTATAAAGATAATGATGATGAAAACTGTGAAAGAGAAAAATATGACTATTAAATTGACTCCACGTAAAAAGATGTTTGTTGAATCTGCGGCCGAAATGTTCGGCGATGGATCGGTAATCAGTAAAGACCAGATTCGTATTGCTGCTGAAAAAGTAGGCGTTCCTTATCCTTCATGGATGTCACGTACTAAGGTTGGTTACAATCAACATAAATTACCTTCCCTTGATATGACAAATTTAGTTGTTAGTGCCGTTACTGCGCCAGTTACTAATGAACCAGATACGGTTATGAACTTAGTTGCTTCTAATTTGGAGAAACAGAATCTTGTTCCTGCTCCGTTTGTAGGTTTCGTTCCTTGGGGCAACTATGCTAACCTTAAAAAGATTGTTAAGTCCGGCATGTTCTATCCTGTTTTCATTACTGGTTTGTCTGGTAACGGTAAGACTCTAATGGTCGAACAGTTACACGCTGAACTAGGTAAAGAATTGATCCGACTCAATATCACAATTGAGACTGATGAGGATGATTTGCTTGGTGGTTTCCGTTTGGTAAATGGTGAAACCAAGTTTGTGCCCGGCCCTGTGATCGAAGCAATGGAACGTGGTTGCACGTTGTTGCTTGATGAGTGTGATCTAGGTTCTAATAAGTTACTTGCTCTACAGCCTGTCCTTGAGGGTCAGGGCGTGTTCCTTAAAAAGATTAACAAGTGGATCACTCCTAAAAATGGTTTCAATGTGATGGCTACTGCCAACACTAAAGGTAAAGGTTCTGAAGATGGACGCTTTATCGGAACCAACATTCTGAACGAGGCGTTTCTTGAACGCTTTGCAATCACGATTGAACAACCATATCCTACTGCTACGATTGAAAAGAAAATCGTTGTTGGTTCTATGATGAAGTATGGTGAAGTCGATGATGCCTTTGCTGACAACCTTGTAATGTGGGCTGAGGTCATTCGTAAGACCTTTTACGATGGTGGTGTGGATGAGATTATTTCTACTCGCCGTCTGGATCACATTGTGAAAGCATATGCTATCTTCAAAGACAAGATGACCGCTATTGAAATGTGTGTTGCACGTTTTGATGATGATACAAAAGAATCCTTTATTGACCTTTATACCAAGGTTGATGCTGGTGTGATGTCCACTGATGATCAACCCAACACTTTAGAGGGTGAAGAAAAACCAGATGGTTTCACCTACTAAGTCAGATGGTGTTATCTAAATGACTATATATAATACACAGGGCAATTCGTAAGTCCTTGGAAGGGAGTTTATGAAATGGTTCTCCAATTAAAAACCATTTCAACTTAACGCATCGCCGTAATGGGATGCACAATATAATCTTGCTTTATAAAGGAGATAACCAATGGTTACGCAAAAAGCACTAAATCTGTTCGACAATTTCAATCAACTCACACCCTATGCTGTAGGATATGATCGAATTTTTGATCAGCTTCAACAGTATGCAAAAAACAATTTGCAGTCTACAGGGTTTCCACCATACAACATCCAGAAAGGCGGTGACACGCAATATACTATTGAAGTCGCCCTTGCCGGATTCGGTAAGGAAGACATCACGGTGGAAGTGACGGAAAATACTTTGTCGATCAGGTCAGACAAAAAAGATGAAAGCGATGAATATACTTTTCATCGTGGAATTTCTTATCGAAAGTTTGACCGTAAGTTTACACTAGCTGATGATATCGTTGTCAACGGTGCTAAACTTGAAAATGGAATGCTCACTATTGAACTGGAGCATATTATTCCAGAAGAAAAGAAGCCTCGACTCGTTGAGGTAAAATAATTGGAAAGGGGGGTTGACAAAACCCCCTTTTTCCTTTATTATTAATAATTATAAGGAGTATGAAATGGTAAGTAAATTAGTGCAAAAAGATATAAGTTTTGCTGACTTTGGTATTGAAGCCCTAACCGATAATGGTAGGGTAGAAGTCTCGCCGAATACAAAGGGTACGCTTTCTGTAGATACCTATAATAAAATGATTGATCCTAACAATAAGGAGTTTGAAATGGCTGAGGCTGATGCTGCAAAAATAACGCAAGTTGAGCAAGTTGAAGAAGAAAAAGATTATGAAATATTTGTTACTGATGATGGTGTTAAAAAAGTAAGAACGTCTGGTGGAAATACCTATCCAGAAGGCTCTACTGAATATAATGATATCGTTGGTGAAGTTCAAAGTGGAATGCAGCTTGCAATGCGTCCAATCCTAAATTTTAATATTCTTAGGGTTGAATTTCCACAAGAAATTATTGATGAGATTAACGATCATATTGATTCAGAAATTGTACCAAAAAGTGAAAGTTTTGCTGATGGATTGGTCGGTCAACTGAAAGAGGATGAACGTTCTGCTCAACTAAATTTCCCGTTAGATAGTGATGTTGGCAAACAACTAGAAACTGTCTTCAATCAGATAGGTACTACTTATCTTAAAAAGGGATATGATCGTGATGCTGAAGCTGAAGTTTCTCAGTGTTGGACTAACCATGCATATGCTGGTGACTACAATCCGTTTCATGACCACGGTGTTAAGACTGTTGCTGGTCTATCGGGTTTCCTATGGTTGAAAGTTCCTCAGTGTATCCAAGATACTCCAGACGTTCCTAATATTAAGGGTGCCTCAGGTGCTGTTGATGGGTGGACTCATTTGTGTTGGGGCACTAACACTATGCGTGATCTTATGCAGCTTAGACCACAGACAGAGGATTACATTAAACCTACTGAAGGTGCTATGTTAATCTTTCCTCAGTGGCTCAAACATCAAGTGTTGCCTTTCTTTGGTGAAGGTGAACGCCGCTCTATTGCTATGAATTGGAATGTGAATGATTCTGAAGAAGAAAAAAAGAAGTACATGTCAGATCGTGAAGAGAGTTTATATGATGGCGAAAATGCAAGTGACTAATCCAGATTACAAATACAATGAAGGAGATATTCTTGCGAGATTAAAAGAATACATTGATTCCACATATGATGGACACTATAGCAAGAACACTTTTCAAGCTACAGAGTTCATCATAGACGGTGGACACGGTGAAGGTTTTTGTATCGGAAACATATTGAAATATGCACAACGGTATGGAAAAAAGAACGGCAAGGACAAAAAGGACTTGTTAAAAGTTATACACTATGGTATAATAGCACTATATATTAATGAGATGGAGAATCTAAGTAATGAAACTAAGTGATAAAACGGTATCTGTATTGAAGAATTATTCTACAATAAATCAGAACCTAATGATTAAAGTGGGCAATACACTATCTACAATGTCTGCTATGAAGAATATTGTGGCAAAGGCTACAGTAAGTGAAACATTTGAGAAGGACGTTGCAATTTATGACTTGAATGAATTTCTTGCAGCCCTATCTTTATTTGAAAATCCAGATTTAGATTTTCAAGATAAATTTGTAATAATGAAAGATAAAACTAACAACGTATTAAAATACTGGTATAGTGATCCATCTGTTGTTACGGCAGTTAAAGATGAAATTAATATGCCTCCTGCTGAGATTAGTTTCAATCTTTCTGATAAAGTATTGTCTGACATTACAAAAGCAGCTGCTGTTATTGGTGTGCCAGACATGGTATTGCATAATGGCACTCTTAGAGTAACTGACAAGAAGAACGATACTGCAAATATGTTTTCTATGGAAGTTGATTATGATAAGATGGATCATGAAACACCTATTCCTGTAGATCATAAGTTTTGGTTCAAAGTTGAGAATTTGAAGTTGATGCCTGGAACTTACAATGTTGGTGTTTCTAAAAACAAAATTAGTAACTTCAAAAACACTCAGGTTGATATTGAATACTTTATTGCTCTAGAACCAGAATCATACTATGGTAAATAGGGAGAAATTATATTATGGAAGAATTTTTATGGGTAGAGAAATACCGCCCAACTGAAGTCGAATCGTGCGTACTCCCTAAAGAGTTAAAGAAGACTCTACTTGAGTTTGTGTCAGCTGGAGAACTTCCAAATGTCACTCTCTCTGGTGGGCCAGGCGTAGGAAAGACCACAGCTGCAAAAGCAATGCTTGAACAGATGGGTCTAACCTACATGATGATCAACGGTTCTGAGGAGTCAGGTATTGACATTCTCAGAACCAAGATCAAAAACTTTGCTTCCACTGTGTCTCTACATGGTGGTCGCAAATACTTGATTTTGGATGAGGCTGATTACCTTAATCCTCAATCAACACAGCCTGCGTTACGTGGGTTCATTGAAGAGTTTAGTTCAAATTGTGGATTTGTTCTAACTTGTAATTATCAAAATCGTATTATCCCTGCACTCATATCCAGATGTCCAACTTATGATTTCTCAATTCCAAAAGAAGAGAAACTAGAACTTTCTGGTGAGTTCTTCAAGAGTGCTTTGAAAATTCTCAAGAATGAGAATGTTGATTTTGAACCCAAGGCCGTTGCTGCTCTAGTACAGAAACACTTTCCTGACTGGCGAAGAGTTCTAAATGAGTTGCAAAGATATTCTGTTTCTGGAACTATTGACGCTGGTATCTTGGTAAATATAAAGAGTGACAACATAAATGAACTTATGAGTCACATGAAAAAAAAGGAGTTTACTGATGTTCGTGAATGGGTTGTCGATAATCTTGATAACGATCCTGTACGTTTGTTTCGTAACTTGTATGATAACCTGTATGATTGCGTGGATGGTGGCAGTATACCTCATGTCGTTGTTATATTGGGCGAGTACCAGTATAAGTCAGCGTTTGTCGCAGATCAAGAAATTAACACTCTCGCTTGTTTAACTGAGATAATGTCAAGGGCAAAATTCAAATGAGTGTGCATGTATTTGATAATGTGCTTCCTATAGAAGTAGCAAAAAAGATAGAGAAATTAGTAAAGAATCATAAATATGGTCCTGCATATAGTTTGCCATTATCTGGTCGTAGCTACTATCCATTTGAGTTACCAAAAGGACTAAAGTGGGGAGAATGGGAGCCTCAAGAGGGGCCTAATCGTCATTGGATGTCAAAACATGGTCAGGATGAAAAATCTTTAGAACATCTTGATCTAAAATGGATACATGATTTGTTTGATGATTTTCAAAAAAGTATTAATCTCAAATCAAAGTTTAGTATTGATAGTTATGGTGATGCTTATATAAACGTTCATAGTCATGGACAAGAGCCACATATTCATTATGATGGTAATAGGGGCAATATGACTTTATTATATTACCCTATTCTAAATTGGAACCAGTATCATTGGGGTGGTGGTACAACTATTTGGGAACCTTATATTGAAAATAGTGTAGATAGGATTGAAGAACTTGAAGTGCTAAAACATGTTACCAATAGAGGAAATAGAGTGGTTCTTTTTGACGCATGGCATTGGCATAAAGCTGAACCAGTTGCAAGAATTTGTCATAATATGAGATACACTATAACATATAAAACTGTTGCAAATGGTGGTAATAATGAGAGGTTAGATTTTTATAATGAGTGAATCTAAAATACACGTTTATGATAATGTTATGAATAATCATGATGCTCAGATGGTTAGTGATTTAATGTCTGACAAAGAATTTATGTGGCAGTACTACCATAAATCTGATAATAAACAGGATATATATCACTGGCATCGGCTTGCTGGAAAAACTGAAAAACAGATTACTGATAATGGATTTGAGTGGTTGATTCCTGTGTGGAATCACTTTATGTATAAAATTGATTTCAAATTAAAATATGGTATTGATACTTTTCGTAGAATATATTTTAATGCACATACATATGGCGTAGAACCTCGGCCTCATATTGATGATGGTGAGTTTACCATGATCTATTTTCCTCTTATGGATTGGAGAAAAGATTGGGGCGGCGGAACTGTAATATGGACAGAACACGATCAAGAGAAACAAGAACAACCAAAGGAAATTGAAAAACACGTTGCATACACTGGAAATAGATTGATGGTTTTTCCAGCAAAGAGATTGCATCAAGCAATGCCTGTGTCCAAGAACTGTTTCAAATTAAGAAGCTGTATTGTATTTAAGTGTTTTACTACAGAGGTGAATGATGCAAGACTCGATCACTACAAAGATTAAATTTCTTATTGCAATGGGTGCTGATAAGGTTCCTCATAGTGGTGGAACCTTGATAGAACATCTTATCGCTGTACATGATATTCTTGTTACAAATAATTCTCCTAACTATATTTGTGAAGCTGGTCTGTTTCATTCAATATATGGAACAACGTCTTTTCAACATAAGAGCACTGAAGATCGTGATATGATTCGAGAATTAATAGGAGAGGCAGCTGAACATTTGGTTTATGAGTTTTCTATCTTAGAAAGACCTAGAACATATTTTATTGGTGAGTTATCAGATGGTCAATTAAGACAAGATTTAACTCTTCTTAATGGTGCAAATGAAATGGAAATGAATAGGCGTCCAGTTCCCGAAATGGAGTTGGATGAAGCGTATGAAGGATTGTGGAATTATAATGGTGGAAGGCGTTCATGACTTATGAATTAAAAGACTACTTAAAAGCGATTAACCAAACAAAAGAACCTTTGATGGATAGTGGGGATAAAACGTGGGAAAAGAAATACCCGCCTTTTGTTGTGAATAAGTGTCTTATGCCGTTTCAAGATACTATATTATTTGTTAATGAGATAAATCAACTACCAAACATAGATAAAAAGTTACAGTTTGACTTTTTCCTAAATAGTCTAAGACCAAGGAAACGATTTAGTCCTTGGGCGAAGGCGACGAAATTAGCTAATCTAGAGTATGTTAAAGAGTATTATGGATATAATAATGAGAAGGCTAAGGCCGCTCTTGATGTACTAGATGATGAACAGATTTCTGCCATAAAACAAAGAACATATAAGGGTGGAAAAAATGGAAGAAGTTAGTTGGACACAGAAGGACATGTTAGAGGTTGTTTTGAAACAGCCCGATGATTTTCTGAAAGTAAGAGAGACACTATCACGAATTGGAGTTGCTTCACGTAAAGAAAAGAAATTATATCAATCCTGCCATATTTTACATAAGCAGGGTAAATATTATATTGTTCATTTTAAGGAACTATTCGCACTAGACGGTAAAAGTACTAATCTTTCTGAGAATGATATTGCAAGGAGAAATACAATTGTAAATCTTCTCAATGATTGGGGCTTGGTTGAAATTGTTGGTGTCGCAGAACCATCTGCACCTCTTAGTCAAATCAAAGTTATATCATTCAAAGATAAATCTGAGTGGTCGTTAGAGACTAAGTATAACATTGGCAAAAAACGGGAAACTTAATAGTGGAAAATTTCAAGTCTTTTATAACTGAGGAAGCTGTTGGAGATAAGATAACAGTTCTTATTTTAACAAACTCTAAATCAAAAAAACCAGAAGTTGTTACTGGTATGCTCTTAGCGGCCTGTTCAGACTTAGGATTGCCATGCTATAGGGTGGTAACAACTGAGGCATGGGTGTCTGATAACGATATCGAAAAGGGTATAGTTTCCATTAAAAATTATGATGGTGAAGAAAAAGATATTGAAGTTGAAACTGCATCGACTGTGGTGTTTGTGCGGGCTGGTGTTCTGCAAGATGAGATTGGTCTTGCATTACTAGGTACACTGCAAAATGCTGGTTGCATGATGATCAATGATCGTGATGGTATGTTGACATGTGATAATAAAATGTCATCCTATACATCGTTTGAACGAAACAATATCAACACTCCCCGTACATCACTGGTCAACAATGAAAAAAGTATTATTGATGCTCATGAACGTATCGGTGGTAAGTTTCCTGTCATTATCAAAACTTTGACAGGAACACAAGGTATCGGTGTTTCTAAGGTTGACAGTATGGAATCCATGATGAGTGTTATTCAGTCATTGTGGAAATTCAATGCGCCCCTTATCATTCAAGAATTTTTAAAAATAGAATTTGACGTTAGGACTATCGTTCTTAATGGTCGTATCGTTGCCTCAACTAAGAGAATTAAACCAGAAAAAGATTTTCGTTCCAATCGTCATATGGGCGCAAAGACAAAACCTTATACCTTGAGTAAAGATGAGAAGGCAGAAGTTCTTGCAGCTGCTAGAGCAACGGGTGCATACATGGTTGGTGTTGATCATGCAATTGTAAATAATGAAATTTATGTCTTAGAGTGTAATGGTTCGCCTGGTATGGGATCAGAGTTTCAAAACTACGATATGACTACGGTTCCACAAGAACCAACAAAAGAAAAAGATATCGTTAAATTAATGGTTGAGTATTTGCAAAATCCTGTACACAGAAGGTTTGATTTTAATCAAGAATCGGGTTATCATGAGACTGTAGAGATTGATGGATATGGACCAATAAGAGCTAAATTTGATACCGGCAATGGTACAAAGGCATCTATGTTAGTTGTTGATAAAGTAGAAGTGTCTGGTAAAACTGTTAAGTGGGAGAGAAAGGGTAAAAAATTCACCAGCAAATTACAGGGAATTTCAAAACCTACTCATATTGGTAAGATTACTGAACGGCCAATAGTATATATAAATGTAAAATTTAATAATATGATTTATACAGATGTTCCTATTGGACTTCAGCTAGAAGATGCTGCAAGTACATTTCTTATTAATAGAGATTTGTTGAAAAGATTTAAAGTTAGTGTCAATCCAAGTAGAAAATTTGTCTTATCTGATTGGTCAGAAAAAGGCGATGAAACAGACGAAATAGATTAATATACCCTTGACAAATAACTACAAAGGTGGTATAGTCTAACAATGGACTTTTACACTAATGTACTTCAATGGGGCAATCAACTTTTCGTTAGAGGAGTTGATAATGGCCTTCGTTTCAAGAAGAAGATTCGTTATGAACCTACACTTTTTGATCTTGTTTCACAACCCACTGGGTATAAGACCTTAGATGGTAAGCATGTAAAACCCAACAAGTTCGACTCTATTACAGAGGCGAAGGATTGGTATGATCTTCATAAGAAGCAAGGTCTTGTGTTTGGTAACACTCAATACAATTATTGCTACATTGGTGATGAGTTTCCTAACGATATTCCGTGGGATAAAGATCAGCTATGCATTGTGACGATTGATATTGAGGTTGAATGCGAGAACGGATTTCCAAATCCAAAAGATGCAGCAGAACCTATGCTGTCAATCACAATGAAGAACCACCAAAACAAAAAGATTATTGTTTGGGGTCTTCATGAGTTCCAAAACCATCGTGATGATGTGGACTATCGCTTGTGTAAGGATGAAGCAGACTTGCTATTTAAATTCCTTGACACTTGGTCTATGATTGAGCCAGACGTTATTACTGGCTGGAATACTGAGTTTTTTGATATTCCTTATCTGTGTAATCGAATTGCAAAAATTCTAGGTGGAGAGATGGTTGATAAATTATCTCCTTGGGGTAAGGTGCATGAACGTGAAGTATATCAGATGGGCCGTAAACAACAAGTCTATAATATTTACGGTGTTGCTGCACTAGATTTCTTTGATCTATATCGCAAGTTTACATATACAAACCAAGAACGATACACACTAGACCATATTGCATTTGTAGAGCTAGGTGAACGCAAAGACGGCAACCCATATGAAACTTTCAAAGAATGGTATCAGAAAGACTATCAATCGTTTATCGAATACAACATTCAAGACGTTGAGATTGTAGATAAACTAGAAGATAAGATGCGTCTTATTGAACTGTGTTTAACTATGGCGTATGATGGTAAGGTCAACTTTACTGATGTCCTTGGCTCTGTTCGTTATTGGGATATTGTAATATACAACTATCTACGAAAAAAGAATATTGTTATCCCACAAAAGACTGAACACAAAAAGGTAGAAAAGTTTGAAGGTGCGTATGTAAAAGACCCACAAGTTGGTATGCACAAATGGGTTATGTCTTTTGACTTGAACTCGCTATATCCTCACCTTATAATGCAGTATAACATTTCGCCTGAGACATTGGTGAATGGTGGTACTGATATGGTTGAGGGTATGGTTGATAAGATATTAGATGGTAAGATTAAAAATGATACAGAGTATTGTATGACTCCTAATGGTGCGTTTTTTCGTAAAGACGTTAGAGGGTTTTTGCCAGAATTAATGGAGAATATGTATAATGACCGTGTTAAATATAAAAAACTTATGCTCGAAGCTAAACAACAGTATGAGGACACTAATGACTCCTCAATACTCAAGAAAATATCAAGATACGATAACATCCAAATGGCAAAGAAGATTTCTCTTAATTCCGCTTATGGTGCAATTGGCAATAATTGGTTTAGGTATTTTGATTTGTTGGTTGCTACTGCAATTACGACTTCTGGGCAATTATCTATACGTTGGATTGAAAAAAGTCTCAACATTTATCTTAACAAAATCTTGGAAACCAAGCACGTGGATTACGTTATTGCAAGTGATACTGATTCAGTTTACATCACTTTTGACTCACTGGTTAATAGTGTCTTCAAAGAAGGAGCTGAGACTAGCAAAATCGTCACCTTCTTGGATAAGGTTGCAAAAGAGAAGTTGGAACCTTTTATTGACAAATCTTATCAAGCTCTTGCTAAAACTGTAAATGCATACGATCAAAAGATGTTTATGGCCAGAGAAGCAATTGCTGACAAGGGGATTTGGACTGCAAAGAAACGATATATCCTCAATGTTCATGATATGGAAGGTGTTCGATATAAGGAACCTCACTTAAAGATTATGGGTATTGAAGCAGTCAAGTCATCTACTCCTGCTCCTTGTAGAGAGAAGATCAAGGAAGCACTAAAGATTATAATGTCGGGTGATGAGAAAATGCTAAATACTTTCATAAAAGAGTTTAGGGACGAATTTATGAATCTACCACCAGAAGATATTGCATATCCAAGGTCAGTCAATGGACTAGAAAAGTTTTCTGGTGAGAGTACTCTATTTGCAAAGGGAGCTCCCATCCACTGTAAAGGAGCAATCCTATACAATCATCTGATCAAAAAGAAGAAACTAGAAAACAAATACCAATTGATACAAAACGGAGACAAGATACGTTTCCTTCATATGAGGCAGCCAAATATCTATTCCTCCTCTGCATTTTCTTTTATGACAGAAGTACCAAAGGAACTTGATATTTCTAATAAGATAGACTATGATATGCAGTATGAGAAATCATTCATTGAGCCACTCAAGGTGATCACTGAAAAGATTAACTGGTTAATAAGTTACGGCGCCCAATCTACACTAGAGGATTTCTTTTAATGATTTTAGAAAAACAAGATACATTTTATGTTGCTCATAAAGTAATGAACTACTTTAAAGATTTCAATCGTATCGATGATTATTTTCGTGCAAGAAAGATTGAACGAGTAAAGGATATGCCAGCTGGTCTGCCAGGTATGAGTATTGAAGATGAATTGTTTCAAGATTATAATATGCATCCAGAAGATATGGATTTCGAAGTTGTAAAAGTTCCAGGCGAAGTGTTTGACACTTTAATTGAGAAGACTGCTTCATTTTCTCCTGATGAAAATCCAGGCAAGGCATTGAAGCTTGTAGTTAAAGAAAAGAGTACGAACACTATTGTAGGTTTCATTCGATATGGTAGTCCACTGATTAATAGTAAACCTCGTAATGATTTCCTTGGTGGTGTGCCAGATTTAGATATATTCAATCATCGTGCAATCATGGGTTTTAATATTGTACCCGCACAACCATTTGGATTTAATTGTCTTGGTGGTAAATTACTTGCTGCCATCTGCTGTTCACACGACACTCGTAGAATGTTAAATGAGAAGTATAATAATGAGTTTTGTTTATTCGAAACCACATCTTTATATGGAAATCTGAAAACTGCAAATGGTGGAGCTTCGATGTATGACGGTATGCGGCCATATTTGAGATTCCAAGGTATGACGGAATCTAAATTTCTATTGACATTGGGGGAAGAAATCTATCCAGAGCTGAAAGATTGGTTTACTGAAAGAAATGGTGGTGAAGAGTTAGTTCCAGTTAAGACAGATAAGGGAATACCTACAGCAAGCAGAAAATTAAAGATGCAGACTAAGTTTGTATCTATTATTAAAAATAGTTTGAAAGAGTATGATGCTAAAGGGTATAAAATCTTTTGTGATGCTATTGCTAAGGCGAGTGATGTCACAACCAAAAAACGTTTCTTCATGAGTACATATGGATATTCCAATGCAAAGGATGTTCTGCTTGGTAAAACCGATACCTTGATAAAGGGTGATCAGTATGATAAATTTGAGATGGAGAATATCGTTAATTGGTGGAAGAAAAAAGCTATTAAACGATATAACAATATAGTTGCTGACGGAAGAATTAGAAAGGAGCTTGAGGTATGGAATGAAGATACCATGAATAAGATAGATATAATTCGATAAAATGTAAAAAAGTCCTTGACAAAGATATAAAATTAGTCTATACTCTATATAAGATGAGGAATTGTCCCCATCGAAAACTTGTGTTAAATGTTTGCCTAGGGTAAACCCAACACATTAAATCTCTCGAAAGGAGAAAAGATGACATATTACGCCTGTGAAGACGCCGAGACGTATTTCGGTAAAAGTGAAGTACCATGCAACAACGGAGACTTATCTGTCCTTTGGACAACAAACCCCAATATCAATACTCAGCAACGTGCTTATCAACGTGAAAAGGTCACTACTGAAGAATGGAAGCAGAACATAATGCTTACGGTTCTATTGAATACCTATGCTCGTATCCCAGAAGTCCATATTCGTGTTATAAAAACTGATGGTGGTTATTGCTATGAAATCATTGATGGTCAGCAGAGGATCACTTCAATCACTGATTACCTTGATGGTGATTATCCAATGCCTGAAGGATTAGTAGTAGATTTTTGTGATATCGGTGGAATGGTTGCTGGAGAACTCCTTGCCTCATACCCAAAAATCTATCAGCGCATCAAGGATTATCGTATCACTTGTAAGTGGTATGAAGATTTAACTGATCTTCAAACTGCTCACCTTTTTATCAATGTGCTTAACAACGTGAATGGTATGAGGCCACAAGAACTTCGTAATGCAATCCTTGGTTTTTATTCTGAGTATGTTCGTGATACTGCTCGTGGAAACGATGATCCTGCTGTAAAACTTGATCCCCATCTTTTATTTGAACGCTACACTGTTATAAAGAAGGGTGTAGAAAAGTCGTACTTGAAACACTTCTCTAGTAAGTTTACCTTGGGTGGACACATGGAAGTTGATGAGTGGTTATCTTCTCTTATCTACTTAGTAATAAATGGTTGGCGCTCTGGAATCACACAGGATGGTCATTATCTCTGGGCTGAGAAGGTTCAGTCTCCTAACGGTGATTATGTCGTTAAGTTTAAGGATAAGAAGAAGATTGAAGATATCCTTAATCTTGCTCTTGCTATATTGAAGGCTGTACCAGTAGAATATAAGGTAAAGTTGAATCCTATGACTTCACTGATGCTTGTATTGTATGCTGTTGAATCTCAAAATCGTGGATTTAATGTTGTACCAGAAAAGTATTCTCCAGCATTCTTTGATATCTATACTCGTTGGAGTGATACAACTACAAAGTTGTATATGAATGAAACGATGGATAATGGTAATCAGATGAAGGAGTTTAATGAACTCTTTAATGGTAAGAATGGTAATGCTATCAAAACCATCTTTAAGGTTCTTGATATAGAGTATCTTGAAAGTCCTTTGTTTCCTTCTCCAGAGAAGGAAGTTCAGATGGGTTTGATAAAACTTGATCCAAGGGTATCATTCACTCGTTCAGAAATCTTGAAGAAGTGGCAAGAACAGGGCGGTAAGTGTTTCTACACTGACGAACCTATTGTTGAAGATGACCTTGCTGGGGATCACTTTATCCCTCGCTCGTTCGGTGTTGCTCTTGGTGGTGTTACTGAATATTCCAATCTTGTAGTTTGCTCTAAGAGGATTAACATCAAGAAGTCGAATATGCATGGTGATGATTTCATGGAGATGCTTAAAACTAAAGAGGCCGCATGAAACTCTTTGACGATAAGAAGAAGGTGAAAACTGTTAGGGTGCTTGTGTACCCTAACATCACTTTTCAAGAAGACTTGGAGAAAGACAGTTACATCCAAGTCATTAAGAACCAGATTTTGCTATTGAATGAAATTCGTAGTGACCTCTGGTTCTACTTGATTCTTCCATGCTCAGTTCCATCTCTT
>Ga0209384_1000623_pt1 | contig 21380 bp, 22 predicted proteins | sample CoawatmetaG05DNA_FD_187511 | JGI IMG/M metagenome (GOLD analysis project Ga0209384, IMG submission 187511) | Marine microbial communities from the West Antarctic Peninsula - Coastal water metaG058-DNA (SPAdes) (version 2) | ecosystem: Environmental > Aquatic > Marine > Coastal ... | reverse complement strand
CGTGCGAGTGTTTCAAATGAAGAGGTACTGGCAATGAAAAGTTATTTAGAAGCCACGAAAGTGGAAGATAAAAAAGGCTTAGCTGTTGGAGATATCGTAGAAGTACCTTTGTTAGGAGAGCAGGCAATTTTGTTGTCTATAAAAGGAAAAAAGTGTTTGGCCCAATTGCAAAAATTAGGTGCCATTGTATCATTTCAATTGCAATAAGCAATTGGAATTTTTTTATGAAATAAAAACCATTACTGTGGGTAGTGTAGGCGAAGCCATGAAAAAAACGAGTGTTTATGCACTAAAAAATTAGAATAAAAAACAAACAGACTACCGGTGGTAGTCGAGGAAAAAATAAATTATGAAAGTAGGAATCACCTTTTCAACCTTTGATCTTTTTCATGCTGGTCATGTAAAGATGTTAGAAGAAGCCAAACGTCAGTGCGATTATTTAATCGTTGGTTTGCAGTTAGACCCTTCGATTGATCGTCCTGAGAAAAACGGTCCTTCACAGTCTATAATAGAGCGTTATATTCAGATCAAAGGCTCCAAGCATGTAGATGAAATTGTACCCTACGTAACGGAGCAAGATCTAGAGGATATTTTACGTTCTTTTAAATTGGATGTGCGCATCATTGGTGATGAGTATATAGATAAAAAATATACAGGAAGAGACTATTGTGAAGAAAAAGGAATAGAACTCTATTACAATGCTAGAGATCACAGGTTTTCATCGAGTGGACTTAGAAAACAAGTGAGACAAGTAGAAGAAAAAAAATTATTCATAAACAAAGATAAATGAATAATCTGCATCAATTTTTTAAAAAATATTATTTAAGTTTTTTAATTGCCACATTAAGTGTTTTATTTAAACAAATTTATTATATGGTAAAAGGTTTAATTTTTCTTCCCTGGCCTGGAAGACAGATTATTCCTTCTATATTATTTCAAAAAGAAAAACTTTTAGGCGATTTTTATACAAAGTCTATGGAGGACTCACAATATGAAATAATTAGTATTATTTTTAATAAGCTAAATTTTTTTTCCACAGATACATTTTTAGCTTCATATTCATCTTTTAGTATTGTCTTTTACATTGTAGTAATTGTTTTTTCATCATTATTGTTAACTGAATTTATAAAATTTTTAGACCTTTTCAAGTCTATTAATCATGCTGATATTGAAAAACACTTCTTAATTTTTTTTACAATTATTTTAAGTCTCTCAATACTTTTACCCCAAAATTTAAATTTTATCTTCTTGGGAATCGATATTGCAGGATTTAATTTTCCTTTAATCACACAATTAAATCCTGGGGGTATTTCTTTTCTATTAACTTTATTCTTAGCAATAAAATTGCTCAAAAGTGTTGAAAATAAAACAGTTAATATAACTTATAAATTATTATTTATTATATCAATAATTATTCACCCTGTGATTCCACTTTTTTTGATTTTGCTAAATTTTGTGATTTTAATTTTGAGTGATAGCAAATCAAATTTTTACAGGAAATTAGTTATTGAATTTATTATTAATATTATAATTTTCATCCTAACAGTTTTTATTATTAGATTTTATTATATAACTAATAATTCAATAGATAATGTCGATTTATTTGATATTTACGTAGTTGATAGACACATGCATCATTACTTGCCTTCGAACTATTTTAACCTCAAGATTTTTATTGGTTTACTTATTAATACTGTCACATTATCCTTTTTTTTAATAAAAAGTAATAACTGGAAAATTAAGAAATTAATCAAATTAACAATTGTAATAATTACATTAATTCATTTAGGACAATATTTTTTTGTTGAATATTTAAAACTGAAACCATTCATATTATTAGGTATTTCAAGAATGTCAACATTTTATAATTTTATATTTATAACCTTGTTAGGTTATGTTTTTTTTAGATATTCTAAGTTTAATGATTTTTTCAAACGAATAATAAATTACAGACATAATAGATTTTTAGTTGTTTTAATTGTTATTTTGTTATTATGTTTTCATTTTGATTCAACAAAACATTTAATCAAAAATAATAATTCTAGAATTTTAGCTAATAATCTATCAACATTATCCTTAACATCAAATTCTGAAATATTATTAGACTATGATATTCAGGGTGAATTTCAGTATTTAAGAGAGATAGGTAATTTAAATGTTTTTAGTGATAATTATTTTCCATTTTCTGTTTCAAATATTAATGAATGGAAAAAAAGAAAAGATTTAAGAGAAAAATTCATAAAAAATATATCTGATCGAAAAGAAAATTCAGAACTAATAAAAATAATTTCACAAAAAAATATAATTTTATTTATTACTTATTCTGAAATAAATGATTTTAAATTGATTTCTAATTTCAAACTATCAAATAAAGAAAATTGCTTTGTATATAAACTATAACTAAATAAATAATATGAATAGTATAAAAAATATTTGTTGTATTGGAGCTGGATACGTGGGTGGCCCAACTATGGCAGTAATTGCTAATAAATGTGATGATGTTAAAGTAACTGTTGTCGATCTGAATCAAGACAGAATAGATGCATGGAATGGTGATGTAAATTTCTTGCCAATTTACGAACCTGGTCTAGCATCCATAGTTGAAAATAATCGAGGTAAAAATTTATTCTTTTCAACACAAGTAGATAAAGCCATATATGAGGCTGAATTAATCTTCATAGCTGTCAATACTCCCACAAAATTAAACGGAGTTGGAAAAGGAATGGCAGCAGATTTAAAATTTATTGAGCTTGCTGCTAGACAAATTGCTAAGGTTTCTAAATCAGATAAAATAATAGTTGAGAAATCAACTTTACCTGTTCGTTCGGCTGCTACACTTAAAACTATTTTTAATGAGACCGGTAATGGAGTTAATTTTGAGATTCTATCTAATCCAGAATTTTTAGCTGAAGGAACTGCAATAAAAGATTTGTTAGAGTCAGATAGAATATTAATTGGTTCTAATTCAACAGAATCTGGACAAATTGCATCTAATAAGCTTGAGGAAATTTACGCAAATTGGATTCCTAGAGAAAAAATTCTAAAAACTAATGTTTGGTCATCTGAACTTTCAAAATTAGTTGCAAATGCTTTCTTAGCTCAACGTATTTCATCTATAAATGCAATTTCAGCACTTTGTGAGAAAACAGAAGCTGATGTAAATCAAGTTGCCTTAGCAATTGGTAAAGACTCTAGAATTGGTTCTAAGTTTTTAAAAGCATCTGTGGGTTTTGGTGGAAGTTGTTTTCAAAAAGATATATTAAATTTAGTTTATTTATCTAATTATTATGGTTTACCTGAAGTTGCAGAATATTGGAATCAAGTAATTAAAATGAATGATTACCAAAAAAATCGTTTTGCTGATAAAATTATCTCCACTCTTTTTAATACTGTAAATGGAAAGAAAATTTCATTTTTTGGATGGGCTTTCAAAAAAGACACAAATGATACAAGAGAATCTGCCGCAATTTATATAGCAGATAGACTTATTGACGATGGTGCAGAAATACATGTCTATGATCCAAAGGTTGATAAAAAAAGAATAGAGATGGATTTAAAAGAATTATGGGAATACCGTGGTATGAATTCAGATCAAATCAATCATAAAATAAAAGGAATTGTAGTGCATCAGAACTTTACCGATGTTGTTATAAATTCTCATTGTGTTGCGATTTTAACAGAATGGGATGAATTTAAAGAATATGATTGGGAAACAATTTATGGTAAAATGATGAAACCAGCATTTATTTTTGATGGTAGGAAAATATTAAACAGTAAAGAATTACTAAAAATCGGTTTTGATTCTTATGAAATTGGATCAGTTTAACTAAATTAAAAATATATATCTATGAAAATAGCATTTATTACAGGTGTAACGGGTCAGGATGGAGCTTACTTAAGTGAATTCTTATTAAAAAAAGGATATCAGGTACATGGTTTAAAAAGAAGATCTTCATTATTTAATACAGCAAGAATAGATCACTTATATCAAGATCCTCACTTAGATAATAGAAACTTCTTTCTACATCATGGTGACATGACAGATAGTATGAATATTACTCGTTTAATCAAAGAAATTCAACCAGATGAAATTTATAATTTAGCAGCAATGAGTCATGTTGCAGTATCATTTGAAACTCCTGAATATACTGCTAATGCAGATGGAATTGGTACTCTTAGGATATTAGATGCTGTTCGTTTATTAGGACTAGAAAATAAAACAAGAATCTATCAAGCTTCTACTTCAGAATTGTATGGTAAAGTTCAAGAAATACCTCAATCTGAAACTACTCCTTTCTATCCAAGATCACCTTATGCCGTTGCAAAAATGTATGCTTATTGGATTACAGTTAATTATAGAGAAGCTTATGGTATTTTCGCTTGTAATGGAATATTATTTAACCATGAGTCTCCTTTAAGAGGAGAAACCTTTGTAACTCGAAAAATAACAAGAGCAACTTCTAGAATTGCTTTAGGGTTGCAAGAAAAATTTTATTTAGGGAATTTAGATGCAAAACGAGATTGGGGGCACGCTAAGGATTATGTTAGGATGATGTGGTTGATTTTACAAGCAGATGAGTCAGAGGACTGGGTAATTGCAACGGGTAAAACTACATCAGTTAGAGATTTCGTAAAAATGAGTTTTAAACATGTAGGAATTGAATTAGAGTTTAAGGGTTTAGGAATTAATGAAAAAGCATATGTAAAGTCTTGTAATGATCCAAAATTTCAGATAGAATTAGGAAAGCAAATATTAGAAGTAGACCCCAAATACTTTAGACCTACTGAAGTAGACTTGTTAATAGGAAATCCATCAAAAGCGAAAGAAAAACTCGGATGGGAGTGTCAATATGATTTAAATGATTTAGTAAAAGATATGATGGAATCTGATATTAAATTAATGCATAAGGACCAATACCTCAAAAAAGGAGGCTATGTAACATTAAATTATTTTGAATAAAACTAAAAAAAAATGAAAAGAATACTTATAACTGGATCTGCTGGTTTTCTGGGTTCCCACTTATGTGATTATTTTATTGATAAGAATTTTGAAGTCATTGGGATGGATAATTTAATCACAGGAAAAGTTGAAAATTTAGAACATTTACTAAATCATCCCAATTTCACTTTTATTAATCACGATGTTTCTGATTATATAACTGTAGAAGGCGATCTTGATTATATTCTTCACTTTGCTTCTCCTGCATCACCCATAGATTATTTAAAAATCCCTATTCAAACTTTAAAAGTAAGCTCTCTAGGTACACTTAATCTGTTAGGATTAGCACTAAAGAAAAAATCTAGAATTTTGGTAGCATCAACTTCAGAAGTTTATGGAGATCCATTAATTCATCCACAGCCAGAAGAATATTTTGGTAATGTAAATACGATCGGACCACGAGGGGTCTATGATGAAGCAAAAAGGTTTATGGAATCACTAACCATGGCCTATCATACATATCATTCTTTAGAAACAAGAATAGTCAGAATATTTAATACATATGGTCCAAGAATGAGGCTTAATGACGGTAGGGTTCTTCCAGCATTTATAGGACAAGCACTTCGTGGAGAAGATTTAACAATTTTTGGTGATGGTTCGCAAACGCGATCATTTTGTTATGTGTCTGATCTTATTGATGGTATATATCGTTTATTAATGAGTAATTACACACAGCCTGTCAACATTGGAAACCCGCACGAAATTTCAATAAGTGATTTTGCAGATGAAATTATCAAATTAACTAAATCTGATCAAAAAGTTGTTTATAAGCCACTTCCGGTAAATGATCCAATGCAAAGAAAACCAGATATAACAAAAGCCAAGGATATTTTAGGTTGGAATCCGAAAATTATGCGTGATGAGGGTCTTAAAATTACTTATGAATGGTTTAGAAGTCTATCAGATGAAGAACTTTACAAAAAAGAGCATAGAGATTTTAAATCTTTCGAAAAATAATTATTTTGGGTAAATATAGTTACTTTATACTTTTATTAAATCCATTTTTATTTAGTGGGTTAGTAAATTTAGGAATAGATGTAAGTATTTTTTATTTATTAGCAATAATTACTATCTCAATAATTAATATACCAAAAACTTTAATATTTATTTCACCTCTTATTTTAATAGGGGTCAAGCCATTTTTACATGTTTTACTTTTTTTGTTGATTTATCAATATTTGAGTAAAATTAATAAACAACACTTTTTGAGATTTGTTAAGATATCAATAAAAGTATGGTTATTTTTATTAATTTTTGAAATTATTTATCCGAAAATACATGAATTGTTGTTCTATAGAGATCTTATCATAGATGCCTCCCGTGGATATAAAATTTTTTCTCCTGAACCAGCTACAACTTCAATTTATTTGATCTCAGTGTATCTAATGTTCGCTGAAAGATTAAATAATTTTTACAAATATTCTTTGATATTTCTAATGTTTTTCACATTAAATATGGCATCATTTTTATTTATTATTTTTATTATTACAAAGTTACTAAAAACTAAATATTCTATTATACTAGTTGTAATATTTTCAATAGTTCTATTAAACTATGAATTTAGTTCATATAGACTACTGAATCAAATAAATAATATAATTGATTACGGTATATTAGAGACTATTGAGTTAGATCGTAGTTTAAATGCAAGATCAAATTCTATAAGGGCATTATTTCGTATGTTTCAATTTCAAGACTTTACCGGTTTTGATTATTCTAACATATACTCAGGTACGTCGGGAGTTTATATGCCCTTAATTATAACATCAGGAATATTTTCGTCAATGAACTCACTAGGAATATTATCAGTTTTTATTTTTATACTTACACTGTTAAGAGTAAAAACTCTTGGTAATTATATGTTATTATTATTATTTATTTTCATAGGATCAATTGGTCATGTATTCCCACTATTGACTTTATTAGAAAAGAAACAAAGAAACAAAGAAACATAAAAACATAAAAATGAAAAAAGTATTATTAACTGGTGGTTACGGATTCTTAGGTGAGAATATCTATCAATTATTATTAGAGAAAGGATATAACGTTTTTAGATTTAGAAGTAATCAATATGATTTAAGAAAATTTATCCAGGTTTCTGAATTATTTAAATTAGAAAAGCCTGACCTAGTTATAAATGCTGCCGCTAGATTAGGTGGGATTGGAGATAACCAATCTAATCCTGTAGATTATTTCAGAGATAATATGTTAATTGGAATGAACGTGCTTGAAAATGCAGCAATCCATGATGTGAAAAGAGTTATTCAAATTGGAACGGTTTGTAGTTATCCAAAGATGACTAAGGTTCCATTTATAGAAAGTGATATATGGAATGGCTATCCTGAAGACACTAATGCTCCATATGGGATTGCTAAAAGGGCTTTAATTTCATTTAGTGATGCTTTAAAGCGTCAATATGATTTAAAAACAACAAATATTTTATTAGCAAACTTGTATGGACCTGGAGATGACTTTAGACCTGGTACTTCACATGTGATTCCAGCTTTGATAAAAAAAATTATAGATGCAAAAGAACATTCTCGAAAAAATCTACCAGTTTGGGGAGATGGATCTCCAACTAGAGATTTTTTATTTGTTAAAGACGCAGCAGAAGCAATTGTAAAATCATTAGATGTTGATATTTCAACTACAAATCCAATAAATATAGCTTCTGGTAAAGAGACTAGTATTAAAGAATTAGTCGAATTATTAATTTTAAAATTAAAATTTAATGGTGAAATTGATTTTGACACTACAAAACCCAACGGACAGCCTAAAAGATTATTATCTATAAAATTAGCTAAAGATTTATTAAATTGGAAATCTAACACTAATTTTGATACGGGAATTGATAAGACTATAGACTATTATTTAAAAAATAAATCGAAAATTGATTCTCAAGGTTCAAAGTATTAAAAATTTATTTATATCGGCTATTTCTAGACCTTTACTAATAAGTAGTAGGGCTTGGTTGGCTTTTTTAGTTTCTTTATCAACCACTATTGACAGAAAATCTATTCTACTAATGTTTGTATTAGTCTCGTTAGGAAAGGCTATTATAGATAGAAATGAATCTATAAGGTTGTTAAATAAAAGTAGTGATTTAATAAGAAATAAAATAATTTTTAATTTCCTAGCAGAATCCATACCTATATCAATTTTGATTTCGTTATTGAGTCATTATATATTTGGAATAGGCTTTAATTTTTTATTTTATTTTAGTTGGATTTTAGCTGAGTTACTTTTTTCATATTTTACACTAATACATAAAAAAAATAATATAAAACTACTTCAAAATGGAGGCTTAGTTTTTTTAATTTTAATAATATCGTATTATATTTTTGGGTGTTCTAAAGAAGTTTTAACTATTCAAGGCTTATTTTTAGTACTATATTCACTTATAATAAATAGAAATGAAATAATAAAATCAAAAATATCAAGTTATTCATTTCCAGATTTTTGGTTAATTTTTCAATCTATTTTGATTTTTTCTTCAAAATATTCCTACGAATATCTTGACTCAACATCAGTGTCAAGGGTTATAGAAATAATTTTAATTGCAGAAGTAGGTGTCTATTTATTTAATTTAATTTATCCAGCACTTCGTATATTTAATAAATCTGGTTTTCTATATCATTTACCTATTATTATAACTGTATTTATTTTTAATATTGTTTATCATGATTGGTATATAGGTATTTGTTTTTTGATTGCTTACCAAAGGATTTATTTTACTTCCAAAATTGTTAACGATTTGCAAAAAACCAAAATACTATTTTATTATAGCGCTTTTGAATTTGTAATTAGATTAATAGCTGCTGTTTATTGTAAAGATTTTTTATTGATTCTATTGATTTTTCTCTCAACATCCATACTCCTAAATTTTGTAATACCATCACATGAAAAAAATAGTACTAATAACATTTTATAAAGATATTGAATTATTAAAGAAAGCCTGCTATTCTGTAGACAACCAAACTATTAAATTAGACCAAAAATATATTTTATTAGATGGAGGTGGAGACGATATAGAAGATGCTAATTTTCTTGATTGGATAATATTAAGATCTTCAGATAATGTAGGTCAATTCGGTTTGTTTTATTTATTTAAAAATTATTATGATGCCGATCGTATATTTATTTTAGATAGTGATGATATATGGAAACCTAGCCATGTTGACGAACACCTAAAAGTAAATGCTGATATTGTTTATTCTAGAAATAGAATAATAAAAGATGGTTTAGTTGGGAGAAAAGGGGGCTTACTCCCAATAAAAAACAAAGAATTAAATTCTTTGTACTATAATAATTGGATTGGACCTATAAGTCAAGTAAGTTTTTCAGGGGATGTTTTTTCGAATGCACTTCCGTTACCTGAAAGTTTATTAACAAATAAAGATTGGTATTTTTATATTTCGATCTTATCAAAAAAAGATACCTCAATAATATTTATTGATAAAGTAACTCTATTATACAGGCTATGGGATGGAGGTGTTTCTTCTAACTTTAATAAGGTAGATTCTGGGAGGACTGAGTTTTGGAAATTATTACCAAAAGGGTTAGATGACTCTAAATTAAAATTATCATATTATAAGTTTTTGTTAACTAGAAAGCTTATTCATAATATAAGTTTTACTAAGATTTTTCACACTCTTAAAATTACAGATTTTTTTATTTTCACTCTAATGTTTTTATATTCTAAATTATTTAAATTATGACAAATATTTTTTTTCTTTTTAATAGTATAGGTAACGGCGGTATTGAACGAAATGCCCGTAATATTTCTAAAGGCAATTTTAATAGTTTTGTTTTTTCATTTAAAAAACAACGAAGTACAGCTTTATTAAACGAAACAATAAACTTTAGTAAACTTATAAAATCGTTATTTGAAAATAAAAACGGAATAATATATGTTCAAAATTTCAGACTACTCTTACCTGCTATTTTATTTAAATTTATAAATAGAGGTAAACTTATATATCACATTCCAATTGGGTTACGTTCAGGTTTTATTGAAAATATCATTTACAATTTTGTTTTCTTTTTTGTAGACCGAATTGTAGTCAGTACATCTAAACAAAAATCTAATAATAAGATTTTGAACTCTTTAAATAAATGTATTATTCAACCATATTCAATGGGGTCAGAATTTAATCTAGATATACCTTACAATAAAGTTTTAGATATAAATAACAATATTAAATTCGTATTCATTGGAAGAATTGCTTTTCAGAAAGGTCTAGATATTTTTATTAAAATAATAGATAGGTTAAATTTAGAAGGTTTAAAATGTGAGGGACATGTTTATGGATTAAATTCAAATGAAAAAGAATATGTAGAATCTAATCTTTTTGCAATAGATAAGTCTTCAAACTTATTTTATCATGGTGAATGTACAGTTGACCCAGCTCTATTTGATGATTATGATAGTTTATTATTTACATCAAGGTATGAAGGCTATGGTATACTTCTAGCTGAAGCTCTTGTGTCAGGTATTCCAATTTTATCGAGTAATTGTAATTTTGGTCCTTATGACATTTCTAATTCTGGTTTATATTTTAATATTATTGATGATTATGAGGATGTAAATAAATGGGTTAGTCTAATAAAAAAGAAAGGAAATGTTAGAAATAATTGGGATGCTTCTGATATTTATAGTTTAAATAATTATATTAACAAAGTCATAAATTTTTAAAAATTAAAAAAGATTTTAAAAACATGAAAATTAGCGTAATTATTCCAAATTTTAATGATATTAGGATAAGAAGAACTATTAATTCAATAGAAAATCAAACTTATAAGAATTTCGAGATCATTGTTATTGACGGAGGTTCATCCGATTCAATATTATTAAATTATTATAAAAAGTTAACTCATCAAGTTTTAATAGAAAAAGATAAAGGAATATTTGACGCCTTTAACAAAGGTGTTTTAAGGGCTAGTGGAGATTTAATTTACATCATAGGTTCAGATGATTTATTGTCTTCTAACAAAGTATTTGAGTTAGTTGTAAATAAAATCAAACCCCATAACGATGGAGTTTGTATTGCTTGTGAGTTTTTTAATAAAAAAGGTGTCATTACGAGAAAGTGGCATACTAAAAGTATAAGTTCAAGAAAAATTTTATTCGGCCTTATGCCTCCACATTTGGGGTTGTTTTTAAGAAAAAAATTGTATAAAGAAGTGGGGTTGTTTGAAATTACAAAAGATAAATCTAAAGCTTCTGATACTAAATGGTTAATTGATTTAGCACTAATGAAACCAAAACTTAGTATTCCTGTTATTAATGATGTCTGCATTTATATGCAAAATGGAGGTGAAAGTACCGGATCTATAAAAGGAATAATAGAGCAGTTTATTGTTGTTCATAATTTTGCGATTCAAAGAAAAATACTTTTTCGATATACTCATTCTCTTGTAAAAACATTATCTAAATTATTTCAAATCAAATTAAATAAAAAGACAATTATTTCGCCAGATATAGGACATAATATTAATAACTTATAACTTTAAAAAATGTTTAGCAATCTTAAAATTAGTTTCAGATTTATAATAATACTTAAATTAGTATTGATTTTTATATTTTCTTCTCAATTAAATTCTGAGCTTTTCACTCCGTTTTTAAGCTCAATATCATTTGAAAACTTTAATCCATGGAACTTATATTATAAGGAAGGCTTGATAAATAATTTTCCATATCACGGTTTAATGCTTTTAATTCTTGCTCCTTTTGCTTTATTGGGTGATTTATTTGACATTTCTGAATCACTAATAAAACTACCTTTACTTATAGCTGATTTGGGTATTTTATATGTTCTTTTAAAATTATACCCTAGAAAAGAAAAAAAAATTTACTTGTTTTACTTTTTGAACCCGATCATTCTTTATTCAACCTACATTCATTCTCAATTAGATATCATTCCCACTGCGTTATTGTTTTTTAGTATATATAAATTTAGTTTGAAACAAATAAAATTATCTGCAGTCTTTTTTGGGTTAGCATTAGCAACTAAGTTTCATGTATTAGTTGCTTTACCTTTAATTCTATTTTATGTTTATAAAAAAATGGATTTTAATAATGCTATTAGGTATTTATCTATTGCAGTTCTGACTCTATTTTTATTTGATTTTCCTTTCATTTTCAGTGATGGATTTCTTCAAATGGTTATTTTAAATCCTAAGCAGTCACTTTTATTTGATTCATTTTATAATATAGGTTCTGTTAAATTATTTTTTCCTATTTTCTCAATTTCACTTATATATTTACATTTTTTTAATCAAAAAAAGGTAAACCAAGATTTATTGTTTTTCTATTTTGGATTACTATTTACTTCAACGATTTTTTTTATATATCCTGGTCCAGCATGGTATGTTTGGATGATACCCTATGTGTCAGTATATTTTATTGAAAATAAAAGTCAAAATAAAACTTTACTATTACATGTTGCGTTTTCATTAGTTTATTTACTCTTTATTGTTTTCTTTTATGAAAGTGAATTTATTGATATTTTATTTTTAGGCGATCCAGTAGATTTAAAGATCAAAAATGATTCATTTAAGAATATTTCATTTACTATTTTAGAAGTAGTTTTAATTTCTATAATGTATGCTTTTTACAAGCATGGAATTAAAAGTAATTCGCTATATAACAGACAGACTAATTTATCTATAGGAATAGGCGGTGATAGTGGTGTCGGTAAAACATTGCTTCTGAATAATTTTAAAGATATTCTTGGAAGTAGAGTTATACAAATAGAAGGAGATGGAGAGCATAAGTGGGAGAGAGGTAATGAAAATTGGAAAAAATACACTCATCTTGATCCAAAAGCTAATTTCATGCATAAACAAGCAGACATTATTAATAGTCTCAAACATAATCAAACTATATTTAGAAAAGAATATGATCATTCCACTGGAGATTTCACAAGCCCTTTAAAAGTCCAGCCTAAAGATTTTATTGTAATAGCTGGTCTTCATCCATTTTATCTTCCAAAACTCAGGAAAAATATTGATATAAAAATATATCTCGATACTGATGAAACTTTGAGAAGGCATTGGAAAATATTAAGAGACACAAAAAAACGAGGTTATAGTATTGAAAAAATTTTATCTCAAATTGAAATTAGAATGAAAGATGCAAAAAAGTATATTTATCCACAAAAAAACTTTGCAGATTTAATTATAAATTTCTATCCTATTAATAAAATTAATCCTGGTGAATATTATAAAAATATTGACTTAGGTTTAAAAGTTACTCTTGATGCGAGTATTAATATGGAAAATATTTTAGAAAAATTAAATTGCGACTATATTTGGGATTATAATGACGATTTAAAGTCACAATTTTTAGAATTTAAAACTGAGCCAACTATTAATTTCAAGTATACTGCAATTGATACAATTGACAATATTTTTGAATTAGTGGATAAAGATGCTGTATGGAATAATGGATATAATGGGCTCTTACAACTAGTGAATTTAAAGTTAATAAGTGAAAAGTTAAAGGAAAATAGACTGTAAACATGAAATATAAAGGATTAATTTTAGACATAGACAATACATTATATAATTATAATATTGCTAACAACATAGCTAAAAAAAGCATTGTAGATTATTGTAAAAGTAAGTTTAATATTGATTCCAAATCGATTATAATTGCTTACGATCAAGCTCGTAAAAAAGTTCATGTAGAGTTAAGTGAAACAGCTTCTTCCCACAATAGACTTCTTTATTTTCAAAAAATGTGTGAAATTTTAAATTTAAATCCACTCAACTACAGTTTTTATATGTATCAATTATATTGGGATACTTTTATTCACAACATGAAACCATTTAATGGAGTATACAAATTATTGAAAAAATATAAAAACAACATCTGTTTAACTACTGACTTAACAGCAGATATTCAATATAAAAAAATTAAAAAATTAAAACTTCATGATTACTGTAATTCAATTGTTACAAGTGAAGAAGCAGGAAAGGAAAAACCACATCCATATATGTTTATGCTATCCCTTCAAAAACTAGGATTAAAAGCTAATGAAGTTTGTGTCATCGGAGATAGTTTTGATAAAGATATTTTTGGAGCAAGAAATCTAGAAATTGACGCTATTTGGTTAAACCAAGACAATAAGGATCAAATATTTAATGATTCAAATATAACAGAGGTAAAGAATTTTGATGAAATTTTAAAAATATTATGAAAGAAATTGAAGAATTTATTAAAATATCTAAATATGCAGGGGAAAGATTTGATCTAATTCAAGCTGGGGGTGGAAATAGCTCTGTCAAACTTAAAAAAGATCAGATGATTATAAAAGCATCAGGTTTTTTGCTTAGTGATGTAGATGAAGAAAATGGATATTCCAAAGTAAACACAAAAAAAATAGCTAACATAATTAATAATTCAATTATTATTAATGAGGTAAATAAGGGAAGAAGAGAGAGTTTAACTTTTTCTTTGGTTCAAGATGCCACAATTGACAAGTCAAAACGTCCGTCAATTGAGACGCTTTTACACTCTATATTACATAAGTATACTTTACATACTCACCCAGTTGTTGTCAATATGATAGTTGTTCAAAAAAACTGGAAAGAAGTTCTTTTATCTATTTTTAATGATGATAAAATTGCTTTAGTTGATTATTATACACCTGGAATAGATCTAGCTTTGGAGCTAAATAAGTCAATCCAAAAACTTGAGAATATTCCAAAAATTATATTTTTACAAAATCACGGTCTTATAGTTACTTCAGAAAGTTCTCAAGACATCTCATTACTTACAGAGTATGTTTTGAGAAAAATTGAATCTTTCCTAAATATAGATATGACTAGATATAAATTGACCAACAAAATAACTAATTTATTTAATAGTATTTCTAATAATAAGAATAATAATATTTCTTATCTGAGTGATGATTCTTATTTAAATAATCAGTTAAATATCAATCCAGAACTTTTTAATAAAAAACCATTTTGTCCTGATGGATTAGTTTTTTGCGGGTTAAAATGTATTAAAATTAATAATATTCTTAAAGGAGATAATATTTTAAATTATAAACTAGAAAATTTTTCCTTACCAAAGGTAGTTATTTATGAAAACAACCTTTTTTTTATTGCAAAAAACATAAGCAAAGCCAAAGAAATGGAGGAGGTTATGAAGTTTAATATTATGGTTTTAGAGCAAAATATGAATAATAATATAAATTTTTTAGAAATTGAAGAGTTGAAATACCTCAATAACTGGGAAGCAGAAAAATATAGACAAAAGTTATAAATACTAATCATTAAATTAAAGCTATAAATGCACATAATAGTACCAATGTCAGGTATTGGCAAAAGATTTGTTGATGCTGGATTTGAAGATCCAAAACCACTCATAAAAGTTGATGGGAAACCAATTATTGAACATGTTTGTAATTTATTTCCTGGTGAAACTAAATTTTCATTTATATGTAATGCAAAACATCTCGCAGAAACTAATATGAGAGAAGTTTTGTTAAATATTAAACCGCATGGAAATATTTTAGAGATTCCTAATCATAAAAAAGGTCCAGTTTATGCAGTTCACTTAATTGAAGAAATAATTGATGATGAAGAAGAAGTTATTGTTAATTATTGTGATTTTGGAACATATTGGGATTATAAAGATTTTTTAAAACATACTAGAGAGAGGGATGCAGACGGAGCTATTCCATCTTATAAAGGATTTCATCCTCATATGCTCGGAAGTACAAACTACGCTTTTATGCGTGATAAGGAGCAATGGATGCAAGAGATAAAAGAAAAAGAGCCTTTTACAAATAATCGGATGGAAGAATATGCTTCAAATGGAACATATTATTTCAAAAAGGGATCTTTTGTAAAAAAGTATTTCAAAATGCTTATGGATAAGGATATAAATCTTAAGGGTGAATATTATGTGTCACTTGTATATAATTTATTGATAAATGATGGTTTAAAAGTTTCTATCTATGACATTCAACATATGCTTCAATGGGGAACACCTCAAGATGTTGAAGAATATAATACTTGGTCAAAGTATTTTAGAGATGTTATAAGAGAAACAGAAAAACCAGAAGCAATAAAAAATAGCTTAACACTAATACCTCTTGCAGGTCATGGAAGTCGATTTACCAAGGCAGGGTTTAAAGATCCTAAACCTCTTATAAATGTCAGCGGTAAACCTATGATTATTCAAGCAGCAAAATCTTTACCTAATAGTGAAAATCACATATTTGTAACATTAAAAGACCATTTAGAAAATTACCCACTTGAAAAAACATTAAAAAATGAATATCCGGATTCTAAGGTTATTACAATAAATGAAGTAACTAAAGGGCAGGCTATTACTTGTAGTTTAGGTTTGAAGGATTCAGACATGAATACTTCATTACTTATAGCTGCAACTGATAACGGTATGATTTATGATAAGAAGAAATATCAAAAATTAATTGAAGATGAAAATGTAGATGCAATTGTTTTTACATTTAGACATCATGTTTCTAGCATGAATAATCCCCATATGTATGGCTGGGTTAAAACTGATAATAATCAGAATGCAAAAGGAGTATCTGTAAAATCACCTATCTCTGATAATCCATATGACGATCATGCTATTGTAGGAACATTCTATTTTAAGAAGTTGGCATATTTTAATCAAGCTCTAAAAAGTTTATTAGATAAGGATATAAAAGTAAATGGTGAGTATTATGTTGATAGTTTAATAGGTGAGATTATTGAGTTAGGTCTGAATGTAAAGATTTTTGAAATTGAAGATTATATTTGTTGGGGTACTCCAGATGATTATAAGACGTTTATATATTGGCAGAGTTTCTTTAATAAGGCTTCATGGCATCCTTACACTTTAGAAAAAGATATTACGGTAAACAAAAATAAAGTAAAAGAATTAGACAAAAGTTTCAGAGATTTTAATCAAGATTTTAGATGAATAAAATAAAAAGAGAATTAACTAAATTTTTTTTTGCTGGATTAGCCGCTGTGGGTACTGATTTGTTAGTCTATTACTTACTATTAAACCTTTTAAATATTGAAGTGTCAAAAGGAATCTCTTTTATTATGGGTTCATTAGTTGCTTTTGTTATAAATAAGTATTGGACCTTTAAGAAGCCGGAAAAATCTCATAAAGAAATGATTCAGTTTGGAGTTTTGTATTGTACAACATTAGGATTAAACGTTATGACAAATAAAATAGTATTGGATTATACTGATATTGTTCTTGTTTCTTTTATAGTTGCTACAGGAATTAGCACAATATTAAATTTTGTAGGCCAGAAATGGTGGGTATTTAATTAAATTATAATAATAGTATGAAGTTATCGATAATTCTTCCTTGTTACAATGAAGAAAAAAATATACCATTAATTCTTGAAAAATTTAATAACTGTATAAAAACTGAGGACATTGAGTTAATATTAGTAAATAATGGTTCAACTGATAATTCTGAGGATGTGCTTAAAAAAACATTACCAAATTATAGTTTTGCAAGGACTGTGAAAATAGAAATTAATGAAGGTTACGGTTATGGAGTTGTTCAGGGATTAAACAATTCAAAAGGTGAGTTTATCTGTTATACTCATGCAGATATGCAAACTGACCCTGAAGATGTTTTAAAAGGGCTTGATATAATAAAAAACTCATCAGATCCTGAAAATTGCTTTATTAAAGGTGATAGAAAAGGAAGAGGTTTTTTTGACCAGTTCTTTACTATAGGAATGAGTATTTTCGAAACTTTATATATGCGCACAATTCTTTGGGACATAAATGCACAACCAAATTTATTCCATAAAAACTTTTTTAAAAGTTTAGATAATGTTCCTAAAGACTTCTCTCTTGATCTATATTTTCTCTTCATGGCAAAAAAAAAGGGACTCAATATAATTAGATTTGATGTTGTTTTTCCTCCAAGGATTCATGGTGTATCAAGCTGGAATGATGGTCTTTCTTCAAGGTGGAAGTTTATAAAAAGAACAATTAGCTTTAGTACTAAGTTAAAAAAAGAGTTATAAGATGGAATTTATTGCGCACAGAATTAATACTATAGAAGAACTAAGGAAGGTTCCTAAAGAATATGGAGTTGAACTAGATTTAAGAGATTTTGGAGAAAGATTAATACTTCAACACGACCCGTTTATGGATGGTGAAGATTTTGAAGAATATCTTAAGTTTTATAATCATGGTACCATGATTTTAAATATTAAAAGTGAAAGAATAGAGCATAAATCTCTAGAGTTGATCAAAAAATACAACATTAAAAAATATTTTTTTTTGGATAGTTCATTTCCAATGATTAATCTACTTACAAATCAAGGTGAAAAAAAAATAGCTCTTAGGTTTTCTGAATTTGAAACTTTAGATAATATACTTTTGTTAAAGGATAAAATTGATTGGGTATGGATTGATTGTTTTTCAAAATTACCAATAAATATGTCTAATTATAAATTATTGAAACAACACAATTTAAAATTATGTTTGGTTTCACCTGAGTTACAACTTCAAGAAGAAAAAATAAATGAGTACAGAGATTATCTTCTTACTGAGGGGGTTCACTTAGATGCAATTTGTTGTAAAATAAAAAATATACCAAAATGGAAAAATAAAAACTAGATTATTAATTTTAACCTAATTTCAACAATATGCCATTCGATCCAAATTCAGCAAAGAAAGCAGGAAAAAAATCCAAAAGAGGTCCTGCAAAAAAAGAAGGACCTTCCATCAAAGAAAAGATGGAAATGCTCTATGAAAAAGTGTTGGATGATTTGCTGGTAAACCAAGACAAGCTCACTAAAACAGAGCGGGTAAAAGTTTTTGTAACCCTGTCTAATTATATCTTCCCAAAAACAAAGTCTGTAAGAGACAAATTCACCCTGGAAAAATTAAAAGAGAAAAATGAAGATCTCTTTAATCAAGACCCTAATCCTACTAGGTAATATCTTTGGACAAAAAAATCATCAATTGAATTATAAAGAAACCTTATTTTTTGTTGCCAAATGTTTGACCATTTCTTTGGAAGAAAGCAATAGACAAGAAATAGAAAAGCAGTTACAATCAAAAACAATAGATTAGGAGGCTGTTGTAAAAGTAAGTACAGGTCATTTTGTATTTCCTGCATTGTATTGTAATTTAAAGCGCGTAGATTTTTTGCAGTATTTACCTCATGAGTTGGTTAGCTTCATGGAGTATATTACCAATGTAAATAGAGAGCGTAATAAACAAATCATTACCCAAGCACAAGAACTAAACAGTGTTTTATTAACAAATAATATTACCCCTATATTTTTAAAAGGAACGGGTAATCTATTAGCGGGAATATATGATGATATTGCCGAACGGATGGTGGGAGATATTGATTTTCTTTTTTCAAAACAAGACTATCCAAAAGCAATTTCAGTTTTAACTAAAAACAAATATTCTTTTGTTGGTCAAACTCCATATGAATTAGATTTTAGACATTATCCAAGGCTAAAAAAAGAAAATAACATTGCAGCTATAGAGATTCATAAAGAAGTTATAGATATAAAAAAAAACACCAAAGAATTTAATTTTAGTTTTTTAGAGAAAGACAGTCAGGTTATAAAAGGTTTTACTGTTTTGGGTTATGCAAACAAATTAAACTTATCTATCATTGCGAATCAGATAAACGACCATGGTTTTTATTGTAAAACGATTGCTTTAAGAAATGCTTATGATGTTTTTTTATTATCTAAAAAAATAAGTGCAAAAGCTGCAGTGAATACGTTAGATAAACTAAAACATCCCTTAAATTGTTTTTTAGCAGCTTGTTACGAAGTTTTTAATTCCGTTGAGAGTTTAGAATACAACTCTACTACAAAAACAGACTCCTATTTAATTGATTTTAAACGTTATGTATTGAATAATGAAAGAAATAATATGCGTCATATTAAAATTAAATTTTATATAACATTGAATTCTTGGTTGTTTATTTTAAAAAAATCTATTTTTCACAAAGAGTATCGATTTCATATATTTAAATGTATGATTGATAAAAACTGGTATAAAGAAAAAGCAATACAGTTAGGAATAAAAAAGTAAGATTACCAAATAACTCCCGCCTGCTTCATAAACAAATCTGCTAACGCATCTTTATTTTGATGCGTACCAATATAAGTCAAAAAAGTACTTTCTTTAGAATGTCCAGTAATATTCATAAGCAGCGGTGTTTCAATTTTACCATAATAGTTAGATGCAAAAGAACGCCTCATGATATGTGAGGTCACAAATTCATATTTGGGCGCAGCTACTATTTCTTTCCTTCGTGTCTTCGGGTTGTTCTTAAACCCACTTACAATCCCATTTATTCCTGCTATTCTGCAAAGTGCTTTAATCTGTTTGTTAAAAACTACTTGAGATACTTTTCTTGGAAATTTATTCTCTAATAGTTTAATTACTAGTGGGTCAGCCACACCAACAGTCACTGCCTTCTTTGTTTTCTGTTGTAAGATATCAATATACAATCCAGTGGGTGCTTTTCTAAGATTACTTGGAGTTAATTTTAATAGATCAGATACTCGCTGCCCGATACACAATCCGATTAACAGCCACTTGTAACTATCTGTATATGCTTCTGGAATCTGCTGTAATCCCTTTAATGCTTTTATCTCTTTTGGATTTAAAATGTGAAGAATTCGATCGGAACTTTTCTGTTTAAATGACTCAATATAATTGGAATAGGGGTGCACTTCTAATCCGCTTTTCTCAGCATCACGCAGAATAATCTTCAATAATTTTAAGAGTTGACCACAGTAATTATCACTATACTGCTGTTCAATTTTTAGAAAACGTGTAAAAGATTCAGCGGTATATTTATCAATAGAGTTCAAATACAATTTCTCTGATTTCTCAAACTCATACCCTTTTACGATTCGAAACAAAGATTTATACGTCCGAATTGTATTATGTGCCAAACCCACCGTTCCATATCCTTGAACTCTTTTTGTGGCAGAATTGGAAATAAAATGTTCTAAATAGTCTAAAAATAAGACAGATTTTTCTACTTTTATGAGTGTTTTATGTGTCTTTATTTCTGGTTTTTTATAGAAATTAACGTGCATATAACGTAGGTTATTTTAATTATTTAACATGAATATAACTTGTATATATTTATAATTTAACAAAATATGAGCTTAATTATAACAAGTTTTGATACTATAATATACGTTATTTATTTAAAATATAAAAGTTAAAACATTAGTTTTTAGTGTGTTAAATCGATTTATTTTTAAAAAAACTACGGACAGTAGTTGTTGAAAACACACCTATTAAAATCAACTAAATTATTATCAATATTTTGGAAATTGAAAGCTGAAAATTATTGTGTTATATCTCTTATCTTTAAACCACT
>Ga0209384_1000609_pt1 | contig 21709 bp, 22 predicted proteins | sample CoawatmetaG05DNA_FD_187511 | JGI IMG/M metagenome (GOLD analysis project Ga0209384, IMG submission 187511) | Marine microbial communities from the West Antarctic Peninsula - Coastal water metaG058-DNA (SPAdes) (version 2) | ecosystem: Environmental > Aquatic > Marine > Coastal ... | reverse complement strand
GAAAGCACGCTGACGTTTTACCTGAATTCGAATCACCCCTAACTCCATTGGGGCCATCGGACATTTTGATGCTTGGAACATTCGCATGATCAATCTTGTTGGTGTACCAAGAATTAAACCCACTAAGCAGCGAAACTTTTTCTTCTAAATTAAGCTGGGAAACTATTTGATCTATGTCTGCCATAGGTCAATCTTAAATCCTTTAGTAATAAAAACACACTTTTTATGTCGATAGAATTTATTATTTTTTTTGCAATTCTATCTTTTCTTACCTCTTTGTTTACTTCTATATTTATTGTTGGCGGAGGCTTGATCATGCTGGTTGCACTAGAACAGTCTTTTTCTCCAGTTACTTTAATTCCACTGCATGGATCAATTCAGCTTGCTAATAATTTTTCACGCACGCTTGTTTATGAAGAGTTTGTTAGATGGGATCTCATAAAATATATTTTAGTTTCTACAATTTTTGGTACCTTAGCTGGAATTTTTTTATCTGGAATGCTTCCTGAAAATTTTGCTTATTTTAATAGCCATCATTATTCTTTTTCTGACCTGGGCTCCAATAGATAATTTGATTCTCTCCTTAATAAAAAACGATTGGTTTTGCGGTCTAATCTCTGGCTTTGCAGGAAAATTTATTGGAGCCAATGGCCCATTCGTTATCGCATGCTTAAGAACAAAAAAATTATCTCCAGAGATTCTAGTCGCAAATTATGGTGCAATTATGTTGGCTCACCATTCAATCAACATAATTTTATTCATTCATTTTTTTCAATTTCCTATTGAAGAGTACTTTTTTTTTATTATAGTCTTAGCTGTTACTGGCTATGCTGGAGAATATCTTAGGAGAAACCTTATCTCAAAAATTTCATTTGAAAGCATTAATTTTTTTAAAAATACTTTTAACATTATTATCTTTGTTCTTAATAGTATAATGAGAACCAGTATTATTTTAGAAAAACATAAAGCGCTATTTCAATAGCGGATAAATAGGAAGTTATATTGCTAATCAATACAAAAGTAATAATTTTATTTATTCTGATGTCAATCCTGATAGGACACAGAATATTAGCGCCACTTGTAAATAGCTTTTTTTCTGGCGTATAACTTCATGGAAAAAATTTCAACACAGATATTGGTTATTGGTGCAGGTGTAGTAGGACTGGCAATTGCTAGAAAGCTAATGCTTGAAGGCCATGAAACTATATTAGTTGATAAAAATTCAAAGATAGCAGAAGAAGTGTCTGCAAGAAACTCGGGGGTAATTCATGCAGGATTTTATTATCCGATAGGATCAATTAAATCTCAATTATGCAATCGTGGAAATCAGATGATTTATGAGTATTGTTCTGAAAAGGATATTTTTTCAAACAAAACAGGAAAAATTGTTCTTGGAAATAATTCCGATGACCTAAAAAAAGTTAATCAATATATTTCAAATGCTGAACATTATAAGGGTCAACCACTTTCTTTGATTTCTGCGGATGAGATAAGAGCAATAGAACCAAATATTTTGGCAGAGTTTGGAATGCTTTCACGTGAAACTGGAGTTTTGGATGTTCATCATTATGCTGAATCTCTTGCAAATGATTTCGAAGACTTTGGTGGCTATCTTTCTGTGAATACAAAATTTATTGATACTAAGCGAAAAAATAAAAAATTTATTTCTACGCTTGAAACTGGAGAAGAAAAATTTCTAATCTCTTCAGATTTTATTATCTTCTCTGCTGGTTTAAATTCCGATGAAATTATTACAACTAAAAATTTTAATGAAGATATTGCTGGAATTAAAAAATTAAATTATACAAAAGGACACTATTTTAAGCTTCGAGGAAAATCACCTTTTAATCATTTAATTTACCCTATGCCTACTAAATTAGGTCTAGGCATTCATGCTGGATTTGATATTGATGGATCTGTAAGGTTTGGCCCTGATACTGAGGTAGTTGACAAGGTGTCATATTCCTTTGAGCCAAATATGAAGCAAAAATTCTTGAGTGCAATTAAAAGATATTATCCTGCCATTTCTATAGATGATTTGGAGGAAGACTACGTTGGAATCAGGCCTAAGATTCAGGCTTCTAATGAGCTGTTTGCAGATTTTTCTATTTTATCAAAAAATGACCACAACATAGACAAGTTGATATTTTTGCAGGGCATTGAAAGCCCCGGTCTTACCTGTTCTTTGTCTTTAGCAGAATATATTAGTAATAATTTTATAAATTAACAGTTAAAATGTATCAACATACCTAATATTAAGTAGTTACAAATTTATGAAGCCATCAATCAGAACATTCTTAGAACCTTATTTTGCAGAATATCAGAAGTTAGCTTTCGATGAGAGAATCTTCCAACCTTTAGAGCAATTTAAAGAATTAGCTCTTGAGGTTAAAAGTAATGATGCCAAGCTAATTTTCGCAGGTAATGGCGCCTCTGCTGCAATCTCTGCTCATGGAGCTGTAGATTTTACCAAACAAGCAAAGGTTCGAGGAGTTACATTTAATGAGGCAGATCTCATTACTTGCTATGCTAATGATTATGGCTATCAAAATTGGATTGCCGAAGCAATTAAATCTTTTAGCTCAGATAATGATGTTGTTGTTCTGATCAGTGTTAGTGGTGAATCAGAAAGCGTTATAAATGCTGCAAAAATCTCCAAAGATCTAGGTTTGAAAGTTATTACTTTTACTGGCAGAAACTCAAACAATAAACTGAAATCCCTTGGAGATATTAATTTTTGGGTAGATAGTCATGCGTATAATATTGTTGAATGTATTCATATGATATGGATAACAACGGTTATAGATGCAATTGTTGGTAACGCAGTTTATGAAGTTTCCTAAAAGCTACATAGTACCTTTAAATATTTGAGTATATCAATTGAATAAAGATCTTATAATAATTTTTGGTAATTTTAATATTATTCATCCTGGCCATCTCCGCTTATTTCGATATGCAAAATCCTTTAATAAAGAAGTCCGTATTGGCTTATTTAGTGATGATTATGCAAAGGATGATCTGCTTATCGGTGAAGAGTACAGATTAGAAGCGCTCAAAGCTAATAGCTATATTGATAAATGCTTTCTTGTTAATCAGCCAATAGAGGAGATTATTTTAGAGCATAAGCCATTTGCTGTTTTAAAGGGTAAAGAATACGAGAATGCCTCCAATCCTGAAACTTCTGCTCTAAACTCATATGGTGGAAAGCTAATATTTAGCTCGGGCGATGTATCTTTCTCTTCTATAGACCTTTTAAGAAAAGAATATTTTGATAGCAATAGAATTCATTTAACTCCCCCAAGAGACTTTATATCAAGGCATAAGATTACTGAAACTGACCTTCTTCAAATTATTGATAAGTTCCAAAATGTTAAGGCATGTATTTTAGGCGATATTATAGTTGACGAATATATAGACTCTGAGCCATTAGGTATGTCGCAAGAGGACCCAACAATTGCTATTAAGCCCCTAAGTTCAAGAAAATTTATTGGAGGAGCAGGAATAGTAGCCATGCATGGAGATAGGCTAGGTGCTGACGTCAACTTCATGACTGTTTTGGGTGAGGATGAGCGCCAAGATTTTGTGCATCAAGAGTTTCAAAAAACTAATATCAATGCTAATTTTTTAATAGATCCTTTCAGGCCAACTACTCTCAAATCAAGATATAGAGCTAAAAATAAAACTCTACTGAGGGTAAATGATGTCTCTGAAATTACTATTAGTGAATCATTGCAGGAAACGATTTTGTTAGAATTTTCTAAAATTGCTAACACTATAAATGTTCTTATTTTCTCTGATTTTAACTATGGATTTCTTCCTACGAATCTTGTAAAAAAAATTACTGAAATTGCAAAAGTGAATAATATTCTTGTTTTGGCGGATAGTCAGTCTTCATCGCAAACTGGAGATATAGCCAGATATAAATCAGTGCACTTAATCACTCCAACCGAACGTGAAGCCAGGATTAGTCAAAGAGACAATCAGGAGGGTCTTGTCCAACTTGCAAAAGATTTAATGGATAGCACTCAGTGCCAAAATATTTTCTTAAAACTTGGAGAAGAGGGCGTATTTATGCATATTGGAGGTACAGATCAGCATGAAACTGATCAAATCAATGCTCTAAATTCGGCTCCAATTGATACGGCTGGTGCTGGAGATTCTTTGTTGATTACTAGTGCATTGTGTATAGCTGCTGGCGCAACAATTTGGCAGACTGCACTTTTGGGCTCAATAGCTGCGGCTATTCAAGTTAGTAGAGTAGGAAATATTCCAATTACAAAGGATGAGATTATAGAGGCCGTTAAAAGCTTTAAATTTTAATAAGGGCTATTTTAATGATGAATACAAGTCAATGAAAGCACTGTTACTTGCAGGGGGAACTGGAACTAGGTTACAACCCTTAACCAAGTTTATTCCAAAGTGCCTTGCTCCAGTTAGAGGAAGGCCATTATTAGATTATTGGATTGCGGCGCTTGTGGAGAGCGGAATAAGTGAAATTCTAATTAATACTCATTATCTAAGCCATTTAGTTGAGTTTTATGTAAAAAATTCATCCTGGAAAAATAATGTTACTTTAATCAATGAGCCTACTTTACTTGGAACAGGAGGAACAATATCAGAAAATAAATTTTTTTTCGATAATGAAGATTTTTTAGTAGCTCATGCAGATAATGTTTTTAATTTTGATTTTAAAGCTCTTATCCAGTCCCATAAAAACAAAGAGCCTACAGCAATAGCAACCATGCTTTTATTTAATACTGATGAGCCATCACTGTGCGGTGTCGTAAAAATAGATGATCGAATGCTTATTCAAGAATTTGATGAGAAAAATAAATCTTTGCAGGGCAGATTCCTTGCCAATGCAGCCATCTACATATTTAACAATGAAATTTTTTCAACCTTGGAGACATTAAAGAATCCAATTGATATTTCTTTAGACATCATCCCAAAAATCCTTGGCAGGATAAATGGCTGCATTCATCCTAAAGAAATTATTGATATTGGTAACTTAAGCTCGTGGAATCAGGCAAATTTTCACCCAGATTTTCTTGCAACAGATTTTTTAGAAAAAAATAAAAAGTCATGGCATGAGTTATTGAAGAGTATTCCTGCCTCTTAGCATGAAAAAAACTCATGTAGTTTTAGATCGTGACGGCACTATTATTAAGCATATTCATTATCTATGTGATTCTAGCCAAGTATCAATTTTACCAACCGTGCATGAGGGACTAAAAAAATTGATCAATAATAATATTGCTATTTCAATTCACACCAATCAATCAGGGGTAGGTCGTGGTTACTTTTCAGTCGAGGAGGTCCAAGAATGCAATAATAGAATGTTAAAATTATTAAATTTAACTACCGACTCTTTTAAAGAAATCTGCATAGCATACGAGTCACCAGATGGAATAATTGAAAATAGAAAACCATCTTCAAAATTTGGAGAATACTTGCTCAATAAATATAGCTGCAGTGTTGACGATTTATTTTATATTGGAGATACATACACTGACTATCAGACATCTGTAAATATAGGATGTAAATTTATTGGAGTGAATACAGGCTTAGTTAAATTTTCCTCTTTACCTGAAGATAAACAAGACATGATACTTTTTAAAGATAATTTTCTTTCAGCAATTGATGTCTTATTAGCATCACTTTGAGAATTTATAAAGACTTTGAAAGCTCTGCAAAAATTCAAGGAATATCAAGCTTTATATATTTTTTAATTGATCAGGAAATTATTATCTACAAAACAAGTCACTACATGCCAATAAAAAATAATATTTATGAAGATAATAGGGAGTTATAATCATTCTCAAATGATCCAAAATACATCTATCTACTTGCATCTGCTAAAGATTATTCAATCTAATCTTGCAAGTTTTCTCATTGTTTTATCTTTGATGGTTATTTCAGCAGCAATACAATCTACAGCAGTATTTAGCTTCATTCCGTTAGTAGACATCTTGCTGAACCAAGATTCTGCTGATCAAAGTGGCGTCACTCGCTTCTTTGGGGATATTTTTATAAAATATAATTTACCAGTTTCAGTTTTTTCATTCGGAATCTTATTTCTTGTTGTAACTTTTCTCAAAAGCATTTTTTTACTTTTTGAGGCTTATGTTAGAAATAAATTAATGTTTAATATTATTAAAAATCTTACCATGGATCAGTTTAGCTCCTTTTTAAATGCATCATGGGGCTTCTACTCAGACAAAGATTTTGGACTAATATCAAATACTATGACCAAAGAGACTGAAAAAGTAACCATAGGTTTTGAGTCAATTGCAGCTTTGATTGCTGGAGCTTTAACAATTATTTTCTATCTAGGCGTTTTATTTTTCTTCTCTGTACAACTTACCTTAACTATTATTGGATTGGTAGCAATGATCCTCTTACCAATTTCTTTATTCAGCAATAAGTTTGTATACCAGCAAAGACTTAAACATACTTCTGCAAGCAATATTTTACAAAGTAATATCCTCAATTCCTTGAATGCAATAAAATTAATAATTGGCTACAACAAAAGGAAAGAAACAGCTAAATTGATAGTGCCTTCAATTCAAATAGTCGCAGATACATCATTAAAATTTACCCTTATCAGATACTTTTTTACACTCATAAATGAGCCGTTAGTAATTATTTTGGCTTTAGTAACAATCTTGCTTGGACAAAGCTACTTGAATATCCCAGTTGCTGAACTAATTACATTTTTATTCATAGTAAACCGGTCTGCTGGATTGGCTTCTACGCTAATAGCAAATAATAATGGGTTTGTATCAGCCATTCCATCATTTGAGCAGATTTATGCTTTAAGAGATGAATCCTCACAAAGCCGAGAAAGTGATAATCCCAAAATTATTAATGAATTTAAAGAGTTAATTTCTATTCAGGGCTTAGACTTTTCATATGCCTCTAAGAAAACGATTAGCAACGTATCTATCAAAATCCATAAAGGGGAAATGACTTCCATTGTTGGGCCTTCAGGATCAGGTAAATCAACTCTAATAGATATATTGATGGGATATTATCAGGCTCAACCTAACTCAATTTTTATTGATGGCAATCCATTTGAAACAATCAATCTAAATTCTTGGAGAGATTTGATTGGCTATATTCCTCAACAACCTTTTTTATTCAATGCATCAATTAAAGATAATATTTTATGGGCAAATCCTTCGCTGACGGAGGAAAATATTATTAGTGCCTGCAAATTAGCACATGTGCATAATTTTGTCTTAGAGATGAAGGAAGGTTATGAAACTATAGTTGGCGAAAGGGGTATGAAGCTATCTGGCGGCCAAGCTCAGAGAATTTGTCTTGCCAGAGCTATTGCCTCCAATCCAGAGATTTTAATTTTAGACGAAGCAACAAGTTCTTTAGATAGTAATTCAGAAGCCTTGATACAGGAATCAATTGAAAATCTAAAAGGCAACATAACGATAATCTCTGTTGCCCATAGACTCTCTACAATCATTAATTCAAATCATATTTACTACCTCAAAGAAGGTCTTTTAATAGAGGATGGAACGTTTAGTGAATTGATGAGCAAAAATGGCGAATTCTATAAAGTAGCCAAATTGCAGGGCATGTGAGATTTAATTCTATTTAAAAATATACTATTTCGGAGACGCGCTCAATGAAAATGATTAATCAAAAAATCCAAGGGTGTGTTCTCATTCAAAACGATACCTATCAAGATAATAGAGGGCTATTCTTTGAAGCAATGAATCAAGATATTCTAAAAAAACTTTCAGTTTCTAAGATTGATCAGGTTAATATTTCTAAATCTAATTATGGAGTTTTTAGAGGCTTCCATTATCAAATTAACAATCAACTTACACAATTTGTAACCTGTATAAAAGGTGAAGTTTTAGATTTTGGTATAGATCTCAGAAAAGAATCACCAACTTTTGGAAGCATTGTAAGAGCCAATTTATCTGAAAAAAATCACGATACCTTATATCTTCCTCCAGGAGTGGCTCATGGCTTTTTAAGCATTTCAAATGAAACTGTATTGCTATATCATGTGCATGGAAGTTATATCAAAGAGTGTGAAAGAGGTCTTAACTATAATTCTTTGAAGTTAGATTTGCCATTTAAGCCAAAAATTATCAATGAAAGAGATGCTGGCTGGCCAAGTTTTAATGATTGTGAATTTTTGTAATTTATGAGGCTGAAATATGAAATGTAGATTCTCAGGAAAAGAAATACCAGTTATCCATTCTTTTGGAATGCAACCACTTGCGAATGGATTCTTGCAAAGCGAATCTCCAAAAGATGAATATTTCTTTGAAATGTCAGTTGCTGTGAATCTTGAGAATGGATTATTTCAGCTAGTCAATCAACCGAATCCTGCTCAAATGTTTCATGAAAATTATGCTTTTTTTAGTAGAACCTCAAATTTTATGAAGTCTCATTTTGAGGGAGTTGCATTAGAGCTCAGAGAGATGTTACAAAAAGATGGGATCGACTCTGATGATTCATTTGTAATAGAGATTGGTTCCAATGATGGGGTAATGCTTGAGCATATGGTGAATTCAGGCATAAGATCTTTAGGAATCGAACCATCTCTAAATGTTGCACAAGAATCTAATAAATATGGAATAGAAACTATCAGTGAGTTTTTAGGAGCTGGTCTTGCGCAAGAGGTTTTGCAGTCAAAGGGTCCTGCAAATATTGTTTATGCTGCTAATGTTTTCTGCCACATTCCAGATATTAATGACTTGGCTGAATCTTGCTCAATACTATTAAAAGATAATGGATATCTTGTATTTGAAGACCCCTACCTAGGAGACGTTCTGCAAAAGGTATCTTATGATCAAATTTATGATGAGCATGTGTATCTATTTAATTGCACTGCTGTTCAAGATGTTTTTAAAAGATATGGGTTGGAATTATTTGATTGTAAGCATCTAGATACACATGGAGGATCTATGCGTTACTACCTTAAAAAATCCTCTTCTGTCGAGATTACTTCCAATCTATCAGAGCAGATAGACATTGAAGATACAATGGGCATTAAAAATATTGAAACCTATAAAAAATTTAGTGAAAACTGTGAATTTGCAAAGTCTGAATTTAAAAAAATATTAGAGTCATATAAGGCTGAAAATCTTAAAATAGTGGGTTACGGAGCAACATCTAAAAGCACAACAATTTTAAATTATTGTAATGTTGGAAATGATCTGATTGATTTTTTTGTTGATACAACTCCAATTAAACAAAATACTTATACACCAGGTAAACATATTCCAGTGCTTCCATATTCCGAGTTTGTTCCTCATCCAGAAGTTGCAGTTTTATTTGCATGGAATCATAAAAATGAAATCATGAATAAAGAAAAAGATTATACTGGTAAGTGGATCACTCACTTATATGAAGAATTTTCTAGATAACTAAGCTCCAAACTCTAAATTCAAAATGAGTATTTTTTTTGCAAATCCAAAAGCTGGCTTTAAGGATAAAAAAAATGAAATATTGAAAAAAATTTCTAGCCTTATCGACTCAGGAGATTATGTTTTAGGATCAGAGGTAAAGTCATTCGAAGCTAAATTTAATCAATTTCTTGATAATAAAGGGTATTTTGTTTCATGTGCAAATGGAACAGATGCAATCACTTTAGCTTTATTAGCTCATGACATTTCTTCTGGTTATGTCATTGCCCCCTCTCATACAGCGCCTGCTTCAATCTTAGGAATCATAAATGCTGGTTGTACTCCATTATTTATTGATGTGGATTCTGATACTGCGCTGATTTCTTTCAATGAGATTAAAAAAAAGCTTAAATCAAAAAAAAATATTAAAGCAATTTTAGCAGTGCATCTTTATGGTCATGGAATTGATATCCCAGCCTTAGTTAAAATCTGTCGCCCATTCAATGCTTTGGTAATTGAGGATTGCGCTCAGAGTACGGGAACTAAAATATTTAAAAAATCCTCGGGAACTTTAGCTCACGCTGGGACATTCAGTTTCTTTCCTACAAAAAATCTTCCAGCTCTTGGAGACGGAGGTGGAGTTTGGGTTCCTACTAAAAAACTACAATTAAAAATAGAATCATTAAGGCAATATGGATGGAATCAAAAAAGAATTGTGACTCTAGAAAACGGAATGAATTCTAGGTTGGATGAGTTGCAGGCAGCAATACTAAAGATTCGTTTGAAGGATCTTAATAAAGATATTCTATTTAGAAGAAAGATTGCAGATCTTTATGATCTTAATTTAAGTGATTATTTTGTTCGTTTTTCGTATCCAAATTATCAAGTTTGTTCATTTCATTTGTATGTCGTCAAGGTAAAGCACAGAACTAAATTGATTAAGTATATGAAACAACATGATATTTTTTTAGGAATTCATTACACTCCATCTAATCATAAAAATGGCCTACTTAGTAAATTTTCAGCATCGCTGCCTGTTACGGAAAAGATTGTTGATGAGGTAGTTTCTCTTCCAATTTATCCTGAGCTCAGTCTACCAAGCCACAAAAAGATTATTAAAATTTTAAATAGCTTTGAAAGTATTATCGAATAAAAAAATTCTTATTTTAGGTGCGTCTGGTCAGCTTGGAAGTGAGTTTCAAAATGAATTATCTGCCCATCCCTCCCAAGTTACTTTTGTCAGAAGGTCTCCATGGAGAAAAGAATATAAAAGTAAAAGCAACCACAAGTATATTTCTGAAGACCTATTAAAAATTAAAGATGCTAAATTAGAAAAATTAATTTTTGAAGCAGATATTATTTTTCATTTAGCTGCTGATACTAGTGTGCAAGAAAAACCTGAGAATGAGCGCAATTTTTTAATTTCTCAGCTCAATCTTCTTAATAGAATACTTGTTTTGTTGGTAGGCTCAAGCAAGAAACTACTTTTTTCAAGTTCATGCTCAGTGTATGGGCTGAAGCACTCTAAGATTATTAATGATCTTTCAATATCAGATCCTCACACATCATATGATTTGCTCAAAACCTACTCTGATCAACTTATTGAGTACTATCAAAAGATCTATCAAGTTAATTGTTGCGCAATTAGATTTTCAAATATCTATGGAAGAGATGCTTCTCTTAATAAATCTAAAAATAGGCGTGTATTAAATAAATTTCTTGATCAAATGCATCTTAATCAAAGGGTAGCTGTGGTGGAGAATGGAAAATTCTATAGAAATTTTCTTCATGTTACTGATGCTGTTCGAATGTTAGTCTATTTAGCACGGCAGAATAGATTTGATCAAAGTATTTATATAGGTTGCTCGAAAAAAAATATATTATTCATAGATGCTGTAAAGTTATTATCTAAATACTTTGAAATAAATTTTAATTGCCCTGTAAAAATTAGTAGAAACTTTCCATCATCATTCATTACAGATACTAGATCATTTAAACTTCGACCTTCTAAAATATTCGCCAATGATTTTAAGTTTAAATTTAATTTAGAAAAAGGTTTATTAGATCTTATAAAAGGAGATACATGAAACAGTTAGAAGAACTTAACCCCTTTCATTTCAATATGATGATTAATGAGGATTGTGGCATGTTTATTATTGATGATCTTTCAGCTTTAGACCATGTTGTAAAGAGAATTTTTGTAGTATCACCAGACGCGCCCACAATTCGCGGAGATCATGCACATCTTGATTGTTGGCAAACCTTGATCTGCATTCGAGGCAGCATCGATGTGATGGTTGATGATGGCAGTAATAAGAAAACTTTTATTTTAAAAAATTATGGTCATGCAATAACAGTTCCGCCTGGCTTTTGGAGCTCTCAGAATTATTTTGAGCAATCTTCACTTATGGTTCTATGTAGTCATTTATATAATGAAGGTGATTATTTAAGAGATTACAATAAATTTTTAAATTTTAAAGGACAAAAATGAAGACAATTATTATTACAGGTGGTCTTGGTCATATAGGAAGTAATCTTATTCGCTATCTACTTGATAGAGATTGCGAAGTAATTTGCATAGACAATTTACTGACACAAAGATTGACTTCTTTAAGAGGTCTCATTGGTAATGATGCTTTCCAGTTTTATGACCTTGATCTTGCCTCAGAGGGTTTATGCTTACAGGATGTAATTCATGATAAAAAAATTGATGCTATTGTTCATTTAGCGGCTATTACCAATGCCGAAGCTTCTCATGACAAGGCTGATGAAGTCCATAATAATAATTTTAATTCTACAAAGAACATTGTAAATTTCTGCAAAGATCAAAATATTAAACTCATCTTTCCATCTTCAACAAGCGTATATGGATCAGCTGATGATGAAGTATTCGAAGATGATTCATCGGTTCTAAAGCCCCAAAGCCCCTATGCTGAATCAAAAGTAAACGAAGAAAATTTGATCATTAATTCTCTTGATTCTAATTTTAATATTTTAAGACTTGGAACTATCTTTGGCGCATCGCCTGGTATGAGATTTCATACTGCTGTTAATAAATTTTGCTGGCAAGCAACACTTAATCTTCCTATTACTGTTTGGAAGACTGCTATGGACCAATATAGACCATATCTAGCATTATCTGATGCTTGTGAGGCAATTCACTTTTTTATAAATAATGACTATCCCGGTCAAGTTTTTAATGTGCTTACGCAAAACTATACTGTGCATGATATCTTAGAGACAATAAAAAATTTTACGGATATAGAAATTCAATTTGTAGAAAGTAAAATTATGAATCAATTAAGTTACCTTGTTAGTAATAAAAAAATTACTTCGCTTGGATTTAAATTTGAAGGAAATCTTGATTTAGCAATTCAAGATACAATTAATTGGCTAACTAAAAATTAGTTGTTTGTGTAAAGGAGTAAATATGAAAATAATTCTTGGTTTATTTGGTCTAGAAAATTTCTATGGTGGTGATATTAAATCTTACATAGAGATTGCTCAAATGGCAGAGGAGATTGGATTTGATGCTGTAAGTGTTACAGATCACGTAGTCATGGGAAAGAATCTGCATAAATATCCTTTTGGTCAATTTCCAATGCCATCAGATGCACCATGGTATGAACCTTTAACTCTTTTAACGATGATCGCGGCTAATACAACCTCTATTAATTTAGCTACAGCTATTCTTATTGCCCCGTTAAGAAGCCCAGCTCTCTTAGCTAAAACAGCTGCAAGTCTTGATGCAATTTCCAATGGAAGGCTGGAACTGGGTGTTGGCCTGGGTTGGCAAGAAGAAGAATACGAAGCATCTGGTATTCCTTTTGAGCAAAGAGCAAAGATTTTCTGGGAGACTTTAGATATTTGTCAATCATTGTGGAAGGGCGGCCCAGTCTCGCACAAGGGAGAAATGTTTGAGTTCAATGATATTTGGTGTCATCCAACACCTCCACAAGGCAGTGATATACCCTTGCTATTTGGCGTCAAAATGACAGAATCCAATGCGCAAAAAATTGCAAAAATTGGCCACGGATGGATACCCATTAAGACCAGTAGAGACTTCATATCAGAGGGCAGCGAGAAACTTAATAACGCATTCAAAGAAGCAGGTAGAGATGATAAGCCCCGAATTAGAGGGCAACTTCCGACATGCGTTGATTCAAATGGCGTGCCTAGCGTTGACTTAACTTTAAAAGAGTTAGAGAAATCAATGGAAGCGGGTTTAGAAGAAATAGAAGTGTTTCCAATTAATTTCGCTCAGTCACCAGATCATTTGCGAGAAGTGTTGGAACTAATAGGGGAGCTTAAAAAATAATGGACATCAAAAATTTATCAACTCAAATTATCTATCAATATGCTTCTATCATTGATTCAAAAAATTTCTCAGAATTATCACGCATTATGTGGGATGAATTTTCGCTGACAGGACCTTATGAATTAATTGGCTTGGAGACTTTTATTGGCGCTGTTCAACAAAACTTAAGTACCTACAAAAGTACCATGCACTTAATAGGTAATGTAGATGGTCAGTGGGATGGAAATACTTACACTGGTAAGACATATTGCATAGCCAGTCACATGCTTGAAGAAAATGGACAATCCAAAAAACTAGATATGGGCATCATCTATGACGACACCATAGAATTACGTGGTGAAGAAGCAAAATTCTTAAATAGGCACTTCAATCTTCAATGGCAGAAAACGGATCTTTTGGACTTTTAATACGAACTCACTATTCTGTTTTGAAGTGAAGGTTTAATGAGTTTGTAAACAATGTTTTTAGCAATTCAGCACCTAGCATTCCAGAGTATGTAGGTCGCATAATTAGCGAGATTTCTCTGTGCGGTCCCGGCTCATTTAAATGTGATTTTAGTAAATCTTTGTTAGAGCTGAGTAATTGTCCTAATGCCATGTGAGGAACCAATGTACTTCCCATATTTCCTTTAACCAGTTGCACTAAAGTTGCTAAACTTGATGCCTTTACAACATGCTTTGAATCATCAGAGATTTTACATGCATCCAGGATATGATCTTTTAGGCAGTGGCCATCATCCAAGAGCATTAATTCTGAATGTTCTAATTGAGTTGCTCTAATTTCTTGTTTCCCTGCATTCTTATTTTCTTGGTGAGCTATCCAGTAAAAATCTTCTTCCCAAAATTTTAAAGAAGTTAAACCCTCTAAGTTATAAGGCAGGGCCAAAATAGCCATATTTAGCTCCCCATTCTTTACTTTATTTACTAAAATATTTGACTGACTTTCTTCTATGCGCAAAGTAAGATTTGGGTAAGCCTTTTTAATTTCTGGCAATACAATTGGCAAGAAGTAGGGGCTAACAGTTGGGATAATTCCAATGGAGAGATTGCTGGAGAGAGGATCTGATTGATTTTCTGCGAATTTTTGAATATCAAAGATTTGCAATTGAATGGACTGAGCTTTTTTTAAAAACTCAGCTCCAAGGGTAGTAACAAAGACTTTTTTATTGTCTCTTTCAAACACCTTAAATCCTAAATGTTTTTCCATTTCAGTAATTGCATTGCTTAAGGTAGAAGGAGAGACGAAGCTAACTTCAGCAGCTTTTTTAAAGTGCAGAGTTTTAGATACCGCTAAGGCGTAGTCTATTTGCTTTAATGTGATCATTTAGTTTTCTTTGTATTTTTTATATGCGATAAAATCGAATATAACATCCTTATTTTATGTATTTACCAATACATATATTAACTATAAAATAAGTTCAATCAAAGCATTTATTAATGCATTGAAACAATTTCATATTTATTTTCTTAGGAGGTAAATTACTATGAATAATGACACTGAGGGCAAATGTCCTGTAATGCACGGGAGCCTATCTAGCAATAGCTCAACTGGCACATCAAATAAAGACTGGTGGCCAAATCAATTAAATCTAAGCATTCTTCATCAACATGATGTTAAGAGCGATCCAATGGATGCGGACTTTGATTACGAGGAAGAGTTTAAAAAACTTGATTTCCAATCATTAAAACAAGACCTCAATGACTTGATGACTGATTCACAAGACTGGTGGCCAGCAGATTATGGTCACTACGGACCATTTTTTATCCGCATGACTTGGCATGCAGCTGGAACATACAGAACAGGTGACGGAAGAGGTGGTGGAGGAACTGGAGCTCAACGTTTTGCTCCTCTAAATAGCTGGCCTGATAATGGAAACTTAGACAAAGCCAGAAGATTACTTTGGCCGCTAAAGCAGAAATATGGCAAACAAATCAGTTGGGCAGATCTTTTAATCCTGGCTGGAAATGTTGCAATTGAATCAATGGGTGGAAAAACATTTGGTTTCGGTGGAGGTCGAGCTGATATTTGGGCTCCTGAAGAAGATATTAACTGGGGAGCTGAAAAAGAGTGGCTGACCAATGAGAGATACACTGGCGAAAGAGACTTAGCCAATCCTCTTGGTGCTGTTCAGATGGGTTTAATCTACGTCAATCCTCAAGGCCCTGATGGAAATCCAGACCCTAAGGCAAGTGCGGTAGATATTCGTGAAACGTTTGGTCGCATGGCGATGAATGATGAAGAAACCGTTGCTCTTGTTGCAGGTGGACACACATTTGGTAAAGGCCACGGAGCTGGACCTGATACTCATGTAGGTACTGAGCCAGAAGGCGCAGAAATCGAAGAAATGGGTTTTGGTTGGACAAGCACATTTGCTTCAGGCAAAGGTAGCGATACTATTACCAGTGGTTTTGAAGGAGCCTGGACTGCCAATCCTACACAGTGGGACAATGGGTATTTTGATCTATTATTTGGCTATGAATGGGAGCAAGTTACTACGCCTGCAGGAGCTATCGTTTGGCATGCAATCGATCCTAAAGACGAAGATCTTGCGCCTGACGCACAAGACGCATCAGTGAAAGTGCCAACTATGATGACTACAGCTGATATGGCTCTGCGTGAAGATCCAATTTATAACAAAATTTCAAAACGCTTTCATGAAAATCCAGGGGAACTGGCAGACGCATTTGCTCGTGCATGGTTTAAATTATTGCATAGAGATATGGGCCCTGTAGGCAGATATCTTGGACCAGAAGTTCCTTCAGAGGAGTTAATTTGGCAAGATCCTGTGCCTGCCGGAAATACTGGATATGATGTAGAGTTTGTGAAATCTAAGATTTCCGAAACCGGACTAACTATTCAGGAAATGGTTGAAACTGCTTGGGCAAGCGCTTCTACTTTTAGAGGATCTGACATGAGGGGAGGTGCTAATGGTGCAAGAATTAGATTGGCTCCTCAAAAAGATTGGGAAGCTAACAAACCAGAGCAATTAGCTCGCGTTCTAGCTTTCTACGAGGGCATTGCCACCGATTCAGGCGCATCTATCGCTGATGTGATCGTTCTAGCAGGAAACGTCGGTATTGAGAAGGCATCTGGCTTAAAGGTGGACTTTACTCCTGGAAGAGGAGACTCAACTCAAGAGCAAACAGATGTAGAATCTTTTGAGGTATTGGAGCCTGTTGCTGACGGCTTTAGAAACTTCCAAAAAGCTTCATCTACCATGGCTGCTGAAGAAATGATGCTAGATAAGTCTCAATTACTTGGTCTTACAGCACCTGAAATGACAGTTCTATTAGGTGGCATGAGATCCTTAGGCATTAGCAATGATGACCATGGTATTTTTACTGATAATTCAGAAAAACTAACTAATGATTACTTTGCTAAGCTTCTTGATATGTCTGTGCAATGGAAGCCTAGCGGTTCTGGGAAATCATTTGACGGAATGGATCGTGTCTCTGGTAAAAAAATTAGAACTGCTTCAAGAGTTGATCTTGCCTTTGGTTCTAACTCTCAGCTTAGAGCTATAGCAGAAGTTTATGCTAGTAGCGATGCGCAAGATAAATTCTCCAAAGACTTTGTTTCAGCTTGGAATAAAGTGATGAATAATGATCTGATCTAATTTATTAGCATTATTGATAAAAAAAGGCTCTTTTGAGCCTTTTTTTATGCAATTAAAAGAAATTTAGTAATGAGGAGGTCTCTCATAATCAATCGGTGGAAACTTAAATTTTTTATTTTCTGATTCAGACTTCTCTTTCTTCTTCTTATATTTAGACATTACGTCAGCCGCATCATCTACTGCAGATGGCAGATCGCTGTTTTCATCATCTGACTTATTATTTTCCATAATGCAGTATAATTTTTTTTTAAGCAGTTTACATAACACATTCAAAATTTTGCTGATTCGTAATTCTTTAGTATGATTCTTAAATGAAAATTGCAATTTATCCAGGCTCCTTTGATCCCATAACTTTTGGGCATATAGACATTGTCGAAAGAGCATGTGCTCTTTTTGATAAAGTAATTCTTGGTGTAGCAGAGAGTGAATCAAAGAAACCCTTGTTTGATGTGGCTGAGCGAATTGAATTAATTGAATCGATATTTAAAGGCAATTCAAAGATTGAAGTTCTAGGTTATTCCAAGAAATTGACAGTTGACCTAGCTAGAGAAAATAATGCCATTGCAATTATTCGAGGTCTTCGGGCTGTAGCAGATTTTGAATATGAATTTCAACTTGCAACAATGAATCGAAGTCTTGCACCAGATATTGAAAGTATTTTTTTTACACCCAAAGACACTCTTATCTACGTCTCTTCAAGCTTAGTTAAAGAAATTGCTCAATTTGGAGGTGATGTTTCTAGATTTGTTACTCCAAACGTAAAAGCTGCTTTAATGGAAAAGTTTTCCTCTTAAGTCTGACAATCTTTGCAAAAAAATGTAGCTCTTTGAGCCTGAACTATCCTTTTAATTTTTTGTTTATCGCACCTTATACACTTTTGTTCAGCCCTATCATAAACAGCTAGTTCAATTTTAAAATACCCCTTATTTCCATCTGGTTGAAAAAAATCTTGCAATGTAGTGCCCCCTACTTTTATTGCTCTCTTCAATATTTTTTTTGTAGACATCTCTATTTTTAAAGTTTCTTTTATAGTCAATGCTCGACATTTTTTTGTTGGCCTAATACCTGCATCAAATAAGATTTCATTCGCATAAATATTTCCGATTCCCACAACATGATGCTGGTTCATTAGCGCAGATTTAATCGGTGCTGATGAATTCTTTATTACTTGATAAAAATATTCTCCATTAAATTTTTCTGACAACGGTTCAGGCCCTAGTTTATTGAGTAGGAAATGATCTTTATGATCTTCTACCAAGTGAATTGAACCAAATCTTCGTGGGTCGTTATAAATTAATTTGCCATTATTAAAATTAAACTCAACATGATCATGCTTCTTATAAAAATTAGAATATTGACCCGTAATTCTAATCGTCCCAGTCATTCCTAAGTGCAGCAGAATTGACTGAGCGCTCAGATTAAATAAAATGTACTTCGCCCGGCGAGTAATGCTTTGAACCCTGAGATCTTTAATTTTTTTTAGTCCCTCAGTATCAGCTGGCCAGCGAAGATTAGGATTGGAGATATTTATTGACCGGAGCATTTGACCGCTAAAATCTTGTATAGCTCTGACTGAAGTTTCAACCTCAGGTAGTTCTGGCATTTTTCTAAATTACCAGTTAATCATTTACCAGCAAAGAATTGCTAATAGGTTTAAATGCTGAAGCTGAAGTAATCATGAGGTTTTTTTTAGTGTATGTGTAACTATATTTAACCATTTACCACCAAAATTCTACTAATTTTTTAAGTAATTTATATCTGATTTCCTTCTTTTCTTACTAAAAAATTATTTGATCTTATGTTTGATCATTTTTGATATATAAATTTTTTTTTAAAGATTCGTAAAAAGTATAAATAAACATTTTTTTCCTGCCCCAAAATATTCTAGGAAATGCCATCCAAAAATATCCCTTTAGATAAACAGCTCTTAAGCCTGAGAGCGTTCCTTTGAACCTGAGTTCGGCCATGTTAGTTAAAAATTTATATGCTGCATCTTCACAAACTGCTTTCTTGCAAAATTTGATCACTCTTTTTGCATTCACTTTTTCAAACTCCAGCCATCTTTTATATAAATCAAAATCATCCAATAGGTCATACAACTCCCTTACTCCTGCAAACCCGTGACTATCTAAAATTTTATTTAACTGGAACGGTCCTCTCCTCCAATAAAATAATGCAGTTTCATCAAAGCCAGTTTTGCCAAAAGGAACCATTCCAAATAATTGGGCATCCTCAACTGCGCGATGAAAACCACCTTTATCCCTTAAAAATTTAGTTCGGAAAGAAAAAATTGTCCCTGGGGCAGAAAAAACAGTTGCCCGAGTGTAAAAAGTCCTATTTTTTATGTAATCTAACACTAACTCATGCCCGTCCATCATTCTAGGCCTAAGATTTGTTTTTCTATTGATTAGTTCTTCTTCGGCGATTCGATCATCGCCATAAATTGATATAGGGAGACCTGCAGCGCTCATACAATCTTTATCTTCATAGAATAACTGCGCCATCTTTTCAATATAATCTAATGCCATCAAATCATCATAAGACTGATAAAAGAAAAATTCTCCTTTGGCTCTATCTAGAGCATCGTTGCAAATTATAAAAGTCCTAAGTTCAGGATCATTAAAGTCAAAAATATTATTTTTATAATTTATAACTTTTATCCGATTATCAAGCCGAGACTGGTTTTGAATGTATCTCTGAATATCAATAGATGAACCATTATCAGAAATGATGATTTCTAGATTTTGGTAGGTTTGACTTCGAATATTAGCCAAGGCCTTTTGAAAAAAATTTAATCCATAATAAACATCTATATGGACTGTAAATAATTTCTTTGACATATATTTAAAATAGTTGACAGTGGTTAATCTAATGAGATGTTAAGTTTGAAAAACTTTGCTATCTTACGCATATTTTTTAATCATTGATCATCTTATTCAATACTTCACGCTTAGCAATGTGTTCGTTATCCAAGTAAGTTATTGATCTCTATTAGATTTTCTGGACTCAAGGTTCCAGCTGCAAGATGTAAGCGAAGGGTAGTAATCAAGTAGTCATACTTAGCATTGGCTAAATTTCTTTCAGCACTATAAAGATTTTTTTCAGCTTGTAATAGGTCGACAATATTTCTTGTACCAACTTCATAACCAACTCGAGTAGCTTCAAGAGCACTGGATGCAGATACGACTGCTTGTTTTTGAGCCCTTAGATTTGCAACCAAAGTGACCACATTGGAATATTGACTGCGAACATCTTGAATAACGCTGCGCTCTGCAAACAATGCATCTTCGGATGATTTATTAGACTCAGCATATGCTTGTTTGGTTCTGGAGATTACAGCCCCACCTTGAAAAATTGGCATAGAGAGTTGAAGGCTATAAGTGTTTCTCTGAGTTTCATTAGGAACGGTAATATTGAAAGCTCCACCAGTGTTCAGACCATCATAGGCATACTGATTAGTTTCTGATTCAGTTTGCGTGCCAACAATATCAACTTTAGGCAAATGATTTGAAGCGACACTGCGTGCATTATTTTTTGATGCAAATTTCCTTAGGTTAGCAGCCTTTAATCTAAAGTTATTTTCTACTGCTTTTCTTGCCCACTCTTCTTTGGAAGCTGGCACTGGATTTGTAACACTAAGGTCATTCACTAGACCGTCAAGGGACAGAATCTCTTTGCCAACAAGGGCGTTCAAGGCTTCTTGAGCAGTAAAAACAGTTCCCTCTATTCTAATTCGTGATGCCATACTTAGATCAAAGGCTAGTTGGGCTTCTTGAACCTCAGTGACTGCAGAAAGACCAACTTCATAGCGCTGCCTGCTTTGATCCAATTGTTTTTTTATTGCTTTCTCTTCTGACCTAGCTGCATTTAAGTTATCAATAGCTCTGAGTACATTAAAATAAAGTTCAGCTGTCCTTACTATTAACGCCTGTTGAGAATATGCAAAATCAGCCTCGGCTGCATCAGTTAGAAATTTTGATTGGCGGTATTTAAACCAGCTATCTAGACGAATTAATGGCTGAGTAAGTCGCGCAGTAGTATTGAAGTTATTGTATTGATTCTCAAGGTTGCCATTTTGGTAATACTCATTCCAGTTGCTTTGAGCATTTAATGTAATGCTTGGTAAAAGACTTGCGCGGCCCTGTACCTTAATTTCTTTTCCAGATAAGTACGAGAATTCAGCTGACTTGTATTGTGGATCGTTTTCCAAGGCATCATTGTAAATATCCAAAAGGCTATCTGAAGAGACAAATGCGCTAAAAGAGACGAGAAGTGCTGTTAATAATTTTAATTTCATAATATATCTGAATGTTTACAGTGCTAACATTAAACCTCTTTTAGGCCTGCAATGTCAATTTTGATATTTTAATGCATTGCTAAAAAATCTCCTAAATT
>Ga0209384_1000606_pt1 | contig 21823 bp, 40 predicted proteins | sample CoawatmetaG05DNA_FD_187511 | JGI IMG/M metagenome (GOLD analysis project Ga0209384, IMG submission 187511) | Marine microbial communities from the West Antarctic Peninsula - Coastal water metaG058-DNA (SPAdes) (version 2) | ecosystem: Environmental > Aquatic > Marine > Coastal ... | reverse complement strand
GCCCTCGAAATTAAAGTAGATATTGCCAAGGCTTTCCCTAAAGGAACTGGTAAAAATGCAGATGTAGCAGAGAAAAAAGCAGTGAGTGCGGTACGTCAAGTGCTGTCATGTTTTAAGAAGTCGCGTGATGAGAATCTATCACCTAATAACTTTGATACATATGCCGAATGGCGCAAGGCAGTATATAACGAAACACCTCCAACCAAGTTAGAAACAATTCAGAAATGGATTGAAGCAGACGAACCAGAAATTACATTGCAGGATTTGCAAATGTTAATTGATAGCTACAAGGCTTGTGACGTTACGCCAGCGGTTACGCAGGAAGAAATCTCAGAGGCAATTGCTGAAGCCTTGGCAGCGTAAAGTTTCCCTAGGAAATTCTCTGAAGTCTAGAGAGTTTCCTTATTTTTATTTGTATGAAAATTTCAGGAATTGATCTTATGAAATACACGATGCGAGATGTTAACAGATTGATAATGGCCCGTGGCTGGCCTAGGATGATGGCGATGGCGTATTATATTACATTAGCTTATGCTTCAGGTGATGATGTGAGCCAAACTTTACAAGATAATTATGATAGGGAGTTAGTATGTTTAAAGCTGAGTCAGTAGTTAAGGGTTCTTGCAGTACTATGTTTATAGGTGGTCAACTTTTACTCCGCGTATGTTTGTCTACATTTCCTCCCGAATGGTACTATGCTAATGATGATGAGGATGGATGGAACGAGGTTCTAGCCGATGATGTGCCAATGTTTGAACGCCTATATGTTATGAGGGAACAGTAATGACTAAGCACACCTATTACATTGTAGACGCTGAGGGCTACGTTTTATTGACTGTAGTATCACAGAATACTAATCGAAGTTACAACGATGAAGCTGAGTTATCAGTGAGTCCACTACTACCAGTAATTGCCAAGCAATATGGCCTTAATAAAGTTTTTTGGAGTGCATAATAATGATTGCTTATAAAATTATGAAGTATGGTAAAAATGATGGATGGTGGAGCACTTTGTTTCATGCTATTGATGGATCGAAGCAAGTTAAAGAGAAGGAGTGGTTGTATGCTGACGTTAAACATGTTCGTGATGGTAGTGGCGGTAAATACTATTACTCTGGTATTCACGTTCTACCCTCCTTGGCTGACGCTCTAAAATATATGGAGAACTTTGATGATCCACTTGACAAGACCATTGTGTTAGTTGAGTGTCGAGCATACGAGAAGAAGAATCATGCACGAGGCAATGTATACTTGTGCAATTCTATTAAGATTATTGAAGAAGTAGTTGTGATCGTGTAATGCGATCTAAGATAATTTATTAGCACCTAGTAGGGTAGCTTGGGTTTCCCTAGGAAACTCGTTAGACAGCCTTACAGGAGCTTAGAGAGGTAGTATCATGATCAAGTTAAGCAAGCCAAGTAAGATGCCATGTAATTCATGGAGTTTGGAAGCGTTGACAACCTGTCCAGCAAGTTTGCAGGATGATGGTGAGTTAGTGCCAGCGTGTCAAGGTTGCTATGCAACGACAGGGTTTTATAATATGCCTGTAGTTAAAGATCTGCGGGTGCATAATAAAGAAGATTGGCATCGTGATGGGTGGGTGGATGAAATGGTAGGGCTACTAACAAAGAGTAAATTCTTTAGGTGGTTCGATAGTGGTGACGTTTACGATAAACGACTAGCTATCAAGATACTAGAGGTTATGTCTCGTACGCCTCTAACCAAGCATTGGCTACCCACACGTATGCACAAGTTTATTAAATTTAGAGGGGTGTTTAATGAAATGGAATCACTACGCAATGTTGTCGTTAGGTATAGTAGCGATAGCATCACAGGCGAGCTTATTGATGGGGCTAATTCATCTACTATTCTACCCTATGTAGATACTCCAACTACTGCTACCATATGCCACGCCTACTCAAGAGGTGGGAAGTGTGGGGAATGTAGAGATTGTTGGGATAAGGACACAAAAGTTGTAGCTTACCCTATGCATGGTAAGAAAGGAATGAAAATGATTGCACTATTGGAGGTTTTATAATGAAATATCAAGACTTGATGGATGAATTAGATGCAATGTCGCCTGAAGCTAAGGCTATTGTTACTAGGGCTTTAGACTATTACGGAGATCAGAAGACTATTTTAGTGAATAGTGAGTACTTTGACATCCTTGAGGAAAAGAGTGGGTGGATTGAGTCTCTTGAGTACCTTGAACTACTCAGTGACGAGCAATGGTGGTCTGTATATAAGCATAGTGAAGGAGAGAAAGCATGAACACATTAGATTCAACAGTAAAACGAGCACGTAAGTTTCTAAGACTAGGTAACTCCCTAGCATATGAAGACATAATGATTAAAGAATTGAAGGGATGTTCTGAAAGTGAGGACACCGAGTATTTAATCAAGGCAGGTAAGCGTGATGGCTACAGCTTTAGGCAATTTGGAATCAAGGGGAAATAATATGAGTGATATATTCTTAACCAGTAAAGAGTTGTTTCATAATCACGCCCCATCATTTAACTTTGAGTTAGGTGAAGAAGAGCTTGTAGCTAAGGCTATAGCTGTTGGTTTTGTTACGCAAGTTAATAACCCTAAATCCACTGTCGTAGGCCAGCCCGAATACCTATACATGGTTAACTCAGATTACAGGACGATGTCATGAATATTATAGAAACAGAAGAATTAAAATTTCCCAAGGAAACTTATGACGCACTAGATGTGTATAAGTTAGAGCGAGTTCGTTCGCACCTTATAGATGTTATGATCAAGTACAAGGGAGATGATAAGGCGCTTGAGTCACTACTATCTGACGCGCTGTCAGCATCTTATAACTTACGAATAGCTATAGAGGAGAGTTTAGTATGACTAATTCAGAGAGCAGGGTGTGGATGCGTCAAGCAGAGGACAGGAAGTTTATCAAGGCAGTCATGGCAATGGCTGACGACAACGATGACACTAAAGCAGAGTATAATGCAGACTACATACTCTATATCAATAGCTTAGATGACGATGACTTTCAACTATCATATGATGAATGGAGTGCAACATGAGAAAAAAGAATCCGTTTGGTAAGAGTAACTTTGATACACCACATGCAATCTATGAGGGGGAAGGGCCGTGGGGACATTGCACTGTACATGTAATTAAAACCTACCAACACCCCGACAATGAGAGAAAGAATCGATACGCTAAATGGCTTATTGGTGCTAAGACTGACGCAACTCATGGGTCATTTGATTATGGGGATAGCTATGTTCATGATGCATTGATTGGTGACATGCAGCTAGTTAGTTCTGTTGAAGGATGGACTGAGTACTATTCTGAGAGTCCTTTAGTTCTTCAGGAAAGTGAATTAATCCTACTGCAGGAGTTGTATGGATCTGAGGACAATGAATAATGGTTGTTAGAAAGATAGTGTTATATATAATTATAGTATTCTTATTTTGCTATCTCTATAGAGTTTCTTAATAGGATTATACATAATTATTATTAGATGTTCATGTCTTGTTAACAACAGAGTAGAGTATAGCACATATGTAGACACAAGTAAACCCCTATGGTATAATTAACCACTGGGTTATGTATAGGGGTAGTTATGCGTTGTATTAGTTGCGACTGTGAGTTAACGGATTATGAATCAACAAGAAAATACGAGTCAGGTGAATACCTTGATCTGTGTGGTGGTTGTAGTAAATGTATGGATGAAGAGATAGGAACTATTAATCGTATGGACTTGTTATCAATTGGAGATGAATAGGTGTCAGAACTTAAAGAAAAATTAGCACGAGCAAGAAAGTTAGAGAGGCTGAACAATGAGCTAGATGCGTACTCTAAGGGGGCTTTAATGTCTGAGCCATTCGGAACCTACAACAAGGGCAAAGCAGAGAACCTTGTTAAGGCTATTAAATTATTTAAAGAGGGGCAGTTGCTATGAGTATAATATTCAAACCTAAGATCGCTGCTTGGTTCGGTGATAGGAAGGAGCCAGTAAAATCTGTAGTAAAGAAAGTTAGTGGACGACCTCATAAATACTGGGTATCTTCTGAGCTGCAGAAAGTAGTAGACCTAAGAGCATTAGGAGTATCACTATCAGACACTGCTAAAATACTAAATAGAGGACACACCTCAGTATCAGCAGCTATAGTACACCACGACCTGTACGAGAAGATAGCTGAGAAGAGGGCTATGCACATAGCAGGGGTGACTGATGCTTAGTTGGTTCACGGAGGTAGTGTGGTTAGCGGCTGGACTTTCCATACTAGGATCTGTTATCATATTCTTCCTGTCACCTATGTATGAGTTCTTCCAGTACACTAAACATAGTGTAGATACAGAGACTAAGCTATACACTATCATGTGTGAAGCGTTAGATAAGTCTGAGGAGACAGGCAAACCCATCAGCATTACGCTTATGCATAGTGCTAAGGAAGGAGGAGAGGATGAAGATTGAAGTGGGGATAGAAGATGCTAATGCAATTACAGTTAGTTGCCTTAAAAGTTACTACATGAGTATATTAAAAGATAGTGGTGACAGTTCAGATTGGGGTACACTCATGGCCCTTGATGAAGTAATGTGTCACTTTATGACTGACCACGAATATGAGGATTTTAATAATGGGCTTCGTCAAAACACACTTGCCTTGTGACGACTGCGGGAGCAGTGACGCACTGAGCATTGATGATAAAGGGTGGAGCAACTGCTTCGCCTGTGATAAACGAACTAGAGGTAAGGAGATAGATATGGATGTACCTAGTACTAAAGTTTCCTCAGGAAATTTCGATAGAACTAAAGAAGACTTAAACACCAAGCCATATAAGAGTGTAGTTGCTCGTGGCATATCAAGCGATACCTGTAAGACATACAAGGCCCAGTTACATGGCGAACGTATGATCTTCGGATACCATGATAAGGATGGTTTCTTAGTGGGAGCTAAGACTCGGACTCCAGAGAAGGAGTTCTTTACATCAGGTGCTTGGTCGGACACAGTACTGTTCGGACAGAACTTGTTCCCTAAAGGCGGTAAGTACATTACTGTAACTGAAGGTGAGTATGACGCTCTGTCTGCCTACCAGATGCTAGGTAGTAAGTACCCTGTAGTATCTATTAAGAATGGCAGCTCTGGTGCATTGAAAGATTGTCGAGCCTCATACGAGTACCTAGATAGCTTCGATACCATAGTGGTATGCTTCGACTCAGATGAGGTGGGAGTCAAGGCTGCTAACCAAGTGGCTGAGTTGTTTGGTGGTAAGACTAAGGTATATAAGCACACTAAGGACGAGAAGGATGCAAACGATTACCTTAAGTTTGGACGTACAAAAGAGTTCATTGACCGATGGTGGAACTCAGAACGCTTTGTCCCAGATGGAATTATTGCAGGAGCTTCACTATGGGAAGAGGTTAACAAGCCTATCGCCCCAGCAGACTGCCTCTATCCTTTCGATGGACTCAATAAACTTACGTATGGAATTAGATTTGGTGAGTTGGTTACAGTTACCGCTGGATCTGGACTAGGTAAGAGTCAGTTCATGCGTGAGATTATATGGCAGATCATCAGTAAGACAGAAGATAACATAGGAATATTATTCCTTGAAGAGAGTATTAAGAAAGCTGCTCTATCTTTAATGTCCCTTGCTGCTAACAAACCATTACATCTACCTGACACTATAGCTACAGACGAGGAGAGGAAGGATGCATTCGATGCCACGTTAGGCACTGATCGTATATTCTTATTCGACCACTTCGGTTCTACTGGTGTTGATAATATTGTAGCTCGTGTACGTTACATGGCTAAAGGATTAGGATGTAAGTATGTAGTATTGGATCACGTATCCATTGTGGTGTCAGCACAGGCTAGTGGCGATGAACGTAAAGCATTAGACGAGATCATGACTAGGCTTCGTATGCTAGTACAGGAGACAGGAATTGCACTGTTCATTGTATCTCACCTCAAGCGTCCTGATGGTAAAGGTCATGAGGAAGGTGCAGCGTCTAGCTTGTCACAGCTACGTGGCTCTGGCTCTATCGCACAGCTTAGTGATATGGTACTAGGTCTTGAACGTAATGGACAAGCAGAGGATGAAGAGACTAGGAACACTACTCATGTACGTGTACTTAAGAACCGATTCTGTGGCCTCACAGGTAAGGCTAATGAGCTGGCATACAGCCACTCTACTGGTCGTATGCTTGAGAAGGAAGAGGAGAAAGAGTTATGAGTAAACAGATAAACACTTATAGAATTACCAATCCTGAGGAGATTGACCTAGTTAACTTTGAGGAGGCTATGGCTTATCTTAAACTAAAAGGTAAGAGGAACCCTATGCCTTATGATAATGGTAAGATATGCTTTCATCATAAAGGAAACTACTTCTTCATCAATACATTAACTTGGAGCTGGTGCTTACGGAACAAAGCTAATAGGAAATGGAATCGTGCCACTTCAATGGATGCAGTATATAAAGCTATTGAAGAACATGGAGTGAGTTACATGGCCTATGCAAAACGTAAGGGATGGAGGTGATTCATGAGTAAGATAGGCAGCTACGCACTAGAGGTGATGGACAATGAAGCTAACGCTAGATATAGAGACAACATGGAAGCAGGATCATATCTGGTGTTGTGGAATCCAAAGAGAGGGCGAGGTAAAGCAGAGGTTACTAGTGAACCCAATGCAGTTAGAGCAACACCTTCGCCATACAAGCCACGTAATAGGACATAACATCACAGGGTTTGATGCACCTAAGATAGATAAACTATGGCAGGTGCAGATCCCTAACCACAAGCTGAGAGATACAGTGTTGCTATCTCGTCTATGGTGTCCACGATTAGAAGGTGGTCATTCATTATCAGCTTGGGGTGACAGGTTGGGATACCCTAAGATTAAGTTCGATGATTATGATGGTGGTCTAACAGAGGAGATGCGTACCTACTGCAAGATGGATGTTGAGATAACCCATCTGCTTGAGCCTCACCTCACCAGCCTACTACTAGAGGATGGATTCTCAGAGGAATGTATTAAGCTAGAGCATGAAGTAGCAATCATAATTGCAGAGCAGCAGTCTAATGGATTTAAGTTAGACACTGTGAGAGCAAACCAATTGTTAAGTGATCTTATGGGGAGAATGAATGAAATCGAACGAGCAGTCCAAGCAGTCTTCCCACCCTTGGTGGAGGAGCGAGTCTCGGAAAAGACAGGTAAGCGGCTTAAAGATAAAGTCACAGTCTTCAACCTCGGAAGCCGTAAGCAAATCGCTGAAAGACTCCAAGGCAAAGGAGTAGTATTCAGTAGTCAAACTGACAAGGGTAACATCATTGTTAATGAGAAGACCTTGGCAGGAATAGATTTACCTGAAGCTAAGTTGATACTAGAATATCTAACCTTACAGAAAAGAGTTAGTCAGATCGATAGCTGGGTAAATGCAGTTGGTAGTGATGGTCGTGTACATGGTGGAGTGATTACTAATGGAGCTGTCTCTGGACGTATGACTCATAATAATCCTAACATGGCCCAAGTACCATCAGCTAAGAAGGACAAGAAGACAGGTGAGTTACTATTTGGTGCAGGTTCAACCTATAGTACAGACTGTAGAGCCTGTTGGATTGTAGAGGAAGGGAACTTATTAACTGGCATCGATGCTTCTGGTTTGGAGTTGAGGATGCTTGCCCATTACATGAATGATAAAGCCTACATCAAGCAACTACTTGAAGGGGATATACATACGTATAATCAACACATGGCTGGGCTAGCTACTCGTGATCAATCGAAGACTTTCATATATGCCCTGATTTATGGTGGAGGTTTCGCTAAGATTGGAGAGATAGCTGGTGGCTCTGCTCGTAAGGGTAAGCAACTGGTTGATAAGTTTATGAAGAACCTACCTGCGTATGCTCGGTTGAAAGAGATCGTATTGCAGAGTATGCGTAAACGTGGTACACTACGAGGGCTGGACGGACGTAGGTTAAGAGTAGAGTCAGAGCACAGTGCTTTAAATTTTCTCTTACAATCTGCTGGCGCAATAGTGATGAAGCAAGCTCTAGTTATTCTCAAGAAATCTCTTGATGATAGTGGAGTGTGGTACAAGTTTGTAGCTAACGTCCATGACGAATGGCAGATCGAATCTTCAGCAGAAGATGCAGACTTGGTAGGTAAGTTAGGAGTACAGGCCATCGTTGATGCTGGGCTGCACTTTGAAATGAATTGTCCATTGGATGGTGACTACAACGTAGGGCCAACTTGGGCGCACACACACTAGCTTTGCACATAGGTCTAGTGATAATGTTTAAACAAAGGAAAAATCCATGCAAAATCATAACCCACTTAAAATCGAAGCCACTGCTTTCTGGTTCTCATTCCTAGAGAAGAATGAAATGTCAGACAAGTATCAGGTAGATCTTAGTGAACTATCAGAAGAACAAGTTGATCGCCTAGAAGGTATGGGTGTATCAGTTAAGAACAAAGGTGATGACCGAGGTTACTTTGTCACAGCTAAGTCGTCTAAGTATCCACCTCATGTAGAGGATGATATGGGTTTCAAGATGACTGAATCTGTAGGTAATGGATCTAAGTGTACCTTCATTGTTAAACCTTTTGACTACAACTTTAAAGGTAAGACAGGTGTTAGCTTAGGCATATCCAAAGCACGAGTGAATGACTTGGTTCGTTACGAGTCTGCTGCTACTAGCTTTGAGGATATTCCAGAGCTATGATCTTACTCGTTGATGCAGACATCTTTTGCTATCGCATAGGTTTCGCTTGCAACAACGAGTCACAACAGGTCGCTTGTAAGACACTGCTCAACTATGTGAATACTATCATTGAGGATCTAGTAATGGATTCAGATGATGCTACTCATACAGTTGAGTATTACATTACAGGCAAAGGTAACTTTAGGAATGATCACGCTGTCACTGTACCCTACAAAGGTAATCGTGATGGTATGGAAAAGCCTATACACCTCCAAGCACTGAGGGATTTCTTTGTAGAAGAACTCGGTGCTATTGTGACTAGTGGTGAAGAGACAGATGATAGGATAGCAATACGTGCAACACAGGAAGGTGATAAAGCTATCGCCATATCTTTAGATAAAGACTTTGACCAGTTTAAAGGCTGGCATTATAACTTTGTTAAGAAGATTAAATATTATATTACGGAAGAAGAAGGCTTACTTAATTTCTATAAGCAATTCTTAGAAGGTGACAAGGTTGACAACATCATAGGTGTTGCTGGCATTGGCCCTGTTAAAGCTGGTAAGTTACTGGCTGGTAAGACTGAGCTTGAAATGTATAATATATGTGTTGATAAACTAGGTAGTGAAGAGAGAGCCATTGAGAATGGGATTCTCTTATACTTACGTAGACAGGATGATGAACTATGGCAACCACCAAGACCCGTAACAACGGACGCTGGACAGAAGCTAGACATAAGTCCTTCATAACCTCCGCTTTACGTGGAGCACATGGTAAGTGGGGAGTGAAGACTGATGTTAAGAAATCTGCTAGAGTTTCTACAGGGCGCTATCTTTGTGCTTGCTGTGGGGTCATTGGCCCTGCTACTCTTCCACCTGTTGGAAAAGGTCGTAGGAGAAACAACGCTGCAGTGGATCACATCGATCCTGTTGTTGACCCAGCAGTGGGCTTTGTAGATTGGGACACATACATAAACCGTATGTTCCTAGAAGAAGATGGTTATCAAGTCTTGTGCTGGGTATGTCATGGCATTAAGACTCGTGATGAACGTGAAGTTAGAACCTTAACTAGAAGGAATACTAAATGAAACATTTAATCATACCTGATACGCAGGTCAAACCCGACACAAGTTATGATCACTTAGAGTGGGCAGGTAAGTTTGCTGCTGACACTAAGCCTGATGTTATTATACACTTAGGGGATCACTGGGATATGTCCTCCCTAAGCTCCTATGATGTAGGTAAGAAGAGCTTTGAAGGTAGGCGGTACACTAAGGACGTAGAGTCTGGTAATGAGGCTATGGCTGCTCTCATGAAGCCTATCCTGCAGGAGCAATGGCGGCTCACTCGTAACAAGAAGAAGCAGTGGAATCCTAGAATGATATTCTTAATGGGTAACCATGAGAACCGAATCAACAGAGCCACTGAGAATGATCCTAAACTTGATGGGTTAATTAGCTACGATGATTTCAACCTGCAAGGCTGGGAAGTTAAGCAGTTCTTAGACCCCATTGTTGTTGATGGTGTAGCGTACTGCCATTACTTTACATCAGGTGTCATGGGTAGACCAGTATCCTCTGCTAAGATGCTACTCACTAAGAAGCACATGAGCTGTGTGATGGGGCATGTTCAAGACAGGGACATAGCCTATGCACGTAGGGCTGATGGTTTGAATATGACAGGACTCTTTGCTGGTATCTACTACCAACACGATGAAGAGTACTTGACACCTCAGACCAATGGATCATGGCGTGGACTGTGGGTAATGAATGATGTAAAGGATGGAAGCTTTGACGAGATGCCAGTTAGTATGAACTATTTAAGGAAACGATATGCCAATGACACTCGAAGAGTTGAAAGTACATTTACAAGCGTTGGATGAAGTCATGCTCATTGAGTTGTTACAGCTTGACAGTGCAACCTTAGTGAATAGGAATGAGGATATTATTATTAATAAGTTCTCAGAACTAGAAGAACAGTTAGAGGATAGAAGTTATGAATAAGGTTGAACCCACCTTCATAAACCCCCAGTACATAAACGAAGACGAAATATGGTCAAGGAATATCTTCTCACAAGGGGAGGCCAATACACCTGATGAACATGAACCATTCCTAGGTTCTGCTAAAGCTACTCAGGTAGGAGGTGACCACTACTCTAAGCTTAAGATACAGCCTATGGAATACTCTATGGCTAATGAGTTGAATGCACTACAGCATACAGCTATTAAGTACGTAACTCGTTATCAAGATAAGGGTACACCATTACAGGACTTAGCTAAGGCAAAGCACTGTATCGATATGATGATAGAAGATTGGATGGAGAATCATGAGTGAGAAAGTAACTACCAAAGAGTGTCCTCAATGTGGGAACAAAGACCTACTCACCTTCACAAGTATCAATAAGAAAGCATGTGTGGATTGTCACATAGAGTTTGATTGGTACTTAGAGGAAGGGCAGAAGAGTTTGTTATAGTTTCCTAGGGAAATTCAAGGCAAAATAAAGGGGACAATTAAGTCCCCTTCTTTGTTTCTAGTCCTTCAAATTATCAGGCATCACATCACCAAGACCTTGCTTCCTATACCAAGCAGACAGCCACTTCCTAGCAAACTCTGGATCTTTCTGCTTTAGTTTATAAGCAAACTGCTTACCCACTCTTAGACGAGCCTTACGTACCCTACTATCTAATATCTTTTTCTTCTTAGAATCAGAAAGAGCTTGATACTCTGGTTCTTTAATGACAGCTTCTAGTATAGGAGTTAACACCTGAGCATTGATTTCTCTAAGCTCTGCAACGTCCTCACTAGAAAGTTTAACACCTTGGAACTTATTAACAATCCCTCCCTTGTTCCACTCAATATCAGTAATATGTTTCTGTAAAGGAGATAGATTATCTTCAGAAGAGAACCCTATATTAAGTAAAGCTTTGGTAATATCAGTTTCTTGAGGGCCACCATACACACCATACTTCTTAGGCAACTGCTCACGAAAGATAGGTATACGAGCCTGAAGTCTTTCTAGAACAGACTCAGTTTGTCTCTCATACGTGTCCATAGCCTTAGCTATGTTGGCTGTAATAGCTGGTGTAAAGGGACGAGCCGCTGTCTCTAGAAGAGCTGAACCAGTATCTATGTTAGGATCAATAATCACTTCCGTTAAAGCGTGGAAGCCTTCTAGGAATGTCTTAGAGGTTAAGTTGCTCTTAACAGCATACAACATATCCTGAACCAACTCCATCCCTTCCTCAGTGTTGATGTCATCATCATCCAAATAATCTTTAGTGAAATCAAATAGATCAGCAGCCATAGCAAGAGGAGTGGCTAAAGGTTCTATACGATTATACTCCATCCAAGTATCCCCAATCTTAATTGAGTATGGCTTCTTGCCTGTGTCCTTCCAACGCTGCCTCTCAGAAGCGGTACGAGGTAGACTACCAGTAAGGTTATCTTCTTGATACATAGTGCCTACCATAGCAAAGACAGAAGCTCCAATAACCTGACGAGGCAGTAGCTCTGCTGTTGTCATCTTCCGTGAAGGGCCATGCATAGGTATTACAGAAGTACGGAAATCTAGTAGTGCATCCCCTAGTCCTTCCTTATTTATCTTCCTGATGTGTAGAGCAGGGACTATTGGAATATAATTGTAACCTTCTTTAATAATATTCCAAGGAGTCTTAATGAATGGAGCAAACAAAGTAAAGGCTGGGTACTCATGCCTAAGCTTCTGTGCCTTAAGGGGAATACCTTCAAGCTTCTGCTGAAAAGCATTAAACAAAGCATCATCCCTCACCCATGAAACCATCTCATTACTTTTCCTCAGTACATCTAAATCATCGCCAACTCCCTTATGTCCTGCGTTGACCCTGTCAGTATTACGAGCAGCTACAAAAGCTTTAAGACGAGCATCCCACTGAGTAGTAGGGGATTCCTTACTAAATAACTGACCCTTATAATCTTTATAAAGCTCATCGTAAGAACCCATACCTAGCTTACTATCTTCAGAAGCATACTTAGAGGCTGCTTGGTATAGGCTCTGCCTACGATACCTAGACTTACCATACTCGTCTATACCTACGATAAGCTTAGTAGGGAAACGCACAGCCCCTTCAATCTTAGTACCACCTACACGAGTACGACCAATGGAGTTATGCATGTAATCCTGCATGTCATTCAGTAGATCATTTACCTCGTCATTAGTTAACTTAGCAGTGTCATCTATCTTGAGTGTAGTCTTAACATAATCATCCCACTCAGCCTTGTCCATTTGTAGAGATCGTCTTACAGTCTCTTGATCCAGTGAATATCCTTTTCCAAATCCTTCACGGAAGTATAGAAGGTCAGCACTGAAGCCTTCGAGAGATGCATCCCACATCGCCTTAACCTGCCTCCACTCTCTGCCTCCGTTGGTTAAACCTATACTGTCTAATGCAAATCCAATAGTCTCATTAGCATTCTTAAGAGTCTGCTGAAGAGCAATAGAAATCATGTTGACTAATGGCGTACCCATACCTGAGAGCATTGAGTTAATAGCTACGTCCAGTGCTACGTCAAACGCACTTACCTTATTATCCTTACGAGCGAGGTGCGCGTCCATCCAATTCTTCTGCTGCTGGGGAGTTAAGTTACTTATAACTCCTGCATTTAAAGAATTAGTGTTTACGGCAACTCTACACTTAGGGCTTAACTTTGACATTAACATTCCACTCCTGCAAACAACTGCTTAATCTCACGATTGTTCGCTATATCTTGCTGCAATTTTTTACGAGCTGTCATTACACCAGCAACTTTACTTCCTTGTCCTTTGAACCATGCCTGTATACCATAGAACACATCAATATCATTATGCAGTAGAGCTATCTCAGCGTCTGACATACCATCAGTGTGTTTAGTAAGCATACTAAAATCTAGTAACTTCTGATCTACTTCAGATAATAAATCTCTCATACCTGTCAACTCAGCGGCATTGAATATCTTCTCAGGGTTGGCTAATATATACCTAACCATGTCATCAAGGTTATCAATGTCCTCGTCCTTTAAGAATTTACTAGCACTCTTTTCAATGTTCTCAAATGTATACCTTCCTGATGAACCGAACCTAGCCGCATAAGTATCCAACCCACGACTACGTGCAATCTGAGCCACAGTATCAGAGTACTCATCAAGGGTAGTCTGCTCTCTCTTAGCCTTGTCATACTTATCAAAATCATCAGGAGTAATCTCTTCTCCTTTATTCACCTTACGATTTACATTATCAATAGCTTCTTTAGAAGAGGAAGATAGTTTGATAGGTACTATTGTTTCCTTATTATCCCCACTAACCTTACCTTGAACTACCCTACGAGTACTGTCTTCTTTACTACGAGGCATAAACTGTTGACGGACAAATGGATCTTGGTTAACTCTTTGAGCACCTGCTGTATCATTCCTATCTAAGAATCTAGGAGTGTCAAGTCCTAAGCCTAGCTTCCTAGCTAGAGAAGGTTTGCTGCTAAGTATAGAAGGAGGGGCAGGTGGTTGTCCTTGCACAGCTTGTGCTATAGGAGTACGAGGTAGTGGAACAGAAGATTGTTTCAGCCTATCAGCATACCCTTCTATCTTACTGAATTTACCTAGCTTTGCATTCTCAAGATTAGTAACTGCTTTTCTTAAAGTAGTAGCTGAAGCTAGATCAAGCTCTAACTTTTTAATCTTAGCATTAGACTCAACGGCCCTAGCTTCCATAACCCTAGAAGCATTACGATTACCTAGAGTTGGTTTAGAACCAGATCCCTGAAGTTTTGCAAGAATATTACCTAGCTTAAACGACTTATCTTTCTCAAGCTTTAAAGTTTGGTTAAGAGTAGCTACGTCTTCTTTAGAAGGAGCACCCTTAGCTTCTAACTCTAGTTCTTTCAGTATCTTAGCATTAGACTGTTCAACAGTACGCACAGGAGCATTAAATATTTGCTCTATATTTACTGACTCTGTCTTTACAGGAGCACTTGAGTCTACTTCATCTACTGCTTTAGCTACCTTGTCTGTAGACTTGGTTAAAAGCTTACCAATACCAGCACCTAAGCCACTTCCTAACACAGTACCTGCAAACATATTAGCTACAGTGGAGTCTCCATACTGCTCATACACTGGCTCTAGAGCGCCTCCAAAGAATCCTTGGGCAGCGCCCCTAGAAGCATATGTACCTACCTTAGAAGCGAATGTAAGAGGCTTGAGAGCAAACGCAGGTATAGTAATAGGATCAAGAATACCACCGCCAAGCATACCAAGAACAGAAGATACTGGGTTCTGTTCCATCTGTATCCTAGAACGATACTCAGCTACTTGATCAGCTTTCTCTTGTCTAGGAGTTTTCTGCACTCCTGCAAAATCTTTAATCCCTCGGATACTTGAAGTGAACGAACGCCCTGCTTGATCACCAAAAGTTTCAAAGTTTCCGTATTGCTTACCTTCCGCTGCTTCCCTCTCCACTACTTTATTGACCATTACTTCTCTTGGAGTACCATTAGGAAACTCCATTGTCCCTAACGTAGGGTGCTCATAAAAAATAGTCATGATACCTCCAGAGTTAAGGTGTTACTTTTAAAGTCTTAGAAATCTCATCAGGGGTAGCACCTAAAGTACCTAACATAGCTTTAATTTTTCCTAACTCTATAGAACGATTCTGAATTTCATAAGGCTCTAATCCACCAGCTCTAAGCTCATTGTACAAACTGGTTGCTTGCGCTAGTAAACTTGTTATTTTAATTTCAACACCTTTGGGATCACCTGCTTTTACATTCTCTATTTGATTAAGGATTTCCTGTTTAAGACCCTCGTCACTAGTAAATAACAACTGCTCTTCTAAATCATTAACAGTCGATTCAATTTCACTTTGATCTAAACCTGCCTCACTCTCACTTGGACTTAAATTTGCAACAGTACTATCTCCTCCCGATCCTGCAGGGGTTTTACGACCCTTTCTTAAACTAGACATCCACTCTGCATATGAATTAAATTCCTTGCCTTGTGTTGCATCAGCTATTCGACCATCAGGGTACTCAGTTATGCTGTGTGTAACAGCAGGAGTAGTAGTACCAGTTATAGGATTAGAAGAAGCAGGGGTAATAATAACATTACGAGGCTTACCTAAAGCCCTATCCTCTGTACTTCTAGTTGCTTCAGTTCCTGCAGCCTCCATCTCATTAGCACGAGAGTGTAGAGCCATAGCCTGAGCATAGTCACCACTCATCATTAGTTGTTGAGCAGCGCCCCTCATACCTTCAGGAGTATTAAGATCAGCCCCTTGCATACCATCTTTCACACTCTGAGCCTGTGCCATCTCTGGAGTCTGTAATCCAAACATGTTGTTAACGCTTTGACCTACTAATGCACCACCTGCCGCACCTGCAGCGAAGTAGGGATTCATAGCAGATGCTTGCGACACTGCCTTGTTAGTTCTATTCTGTTGTATTGTATTTGGATCTAAACCAAACAAACTCATTACATCACTAGCCATAGTATTCTCCTAGTTGTATCCGAATGGGTTGTTGCCAGAAGTGTTTGGGTTGGTATTGTATGTAGGCACAGGAGCTGTAGGTTGATTAAGATTACTCCAGTCAATCTTACCTAGAGAATTACCAATACCTGTGTAACCACCTGACTTAGCCATGCCTGCATCCTGAAGATTTCCAGCAGCACCTGACATACCTGATACTAAGTTACTACCTGCAGCATTAGCAGCATTAGCAGCATAGTTACCGAACATACCGCCTAACTCTTGTTGCTTTAGTCCCATATTATCAAGGTTTTGAGAAGAATTTAACATGCTTTGACCAATACCAATATCGGTCTGTCGCTGTTGTTGTGCTCTATCAAATGCATTGTAACGATCTGCTGCATCCTGTTGTGCAAATGCTTGAGCAAATCCATATCCTTGAGGAGACAACATACCACCTCCGCTAGCACCTAAGCTCTCAGCACCCATACGAAGACCACTAGAGCCAGTGCCAAACATACTCTCACCTAGTCTCATGGCCTCCGCATTACGAGAACCAGCACCTAAGTCACGCTGTTGATTATAGAACTGATCTGCTAGTTGGTTATAGTCGCCACCAGCAGCACCAAAGGCTTGACTACCTAACCCCATCATCTGGTCTTGCTGTGCTTGATAGCGAGGGTCTAATGCAAATAAAGATTGACCATCTTTAAAAGAAGAAGTACCTAAGCCAGAAGTCACTCCGTATGGCTTATACTGACCACCTGCGTAAGCCAAGTTAGCTGCATCCTGCTGTAGTTTTGATGCGTCCCTAGATCCAGCGGCTGCTGCATTAGCTCCAGCACCTCCGAATAATCCTGAAATTAATGATGGTGCAACTGCACTAAGTATTTGTCCCCACATATTCTTGTTCCTTGTCCTGTATTTAATTTAAGCGGTGCGCTTCCAAAAGTAAACTACAATGTATGGCTGCATGATATTATGTTGAGCACCCCCACCTTCATAATCTAATTCAGATGCCCTAGGATACATCTGACCACCCCTATCACCACCACCATCAGGGTCACCATCACCAGCCGTACCTGTGTAACCATGCACATGACTAGGTATCTCGTTAATAGTCAACGTATGCGTCTTAGCACCACCTGTTTGTTCTGGTGTCTGCATTGAAGTGTCTCCACCATCTCGACCTGCCAGTACACGACCTGCGCCAAAAGCTACCCATGTACCAACCCCTAATAATGTTGCTGGGTTGGTTGCTACTATTGCTGTGTAGATAGATCCTACAGGATAGGCATGTGCGTTAACAACAGCATTTGTAACGGCTGGTATTGCTGCAATTGCTGCACTAACTGCTGTGCTAATTGCAGAAGCAACAAACGCAGTAGAAGCTATCTGTACTGAGGTCGTTCCAGCAGAGGCTGTAGGAGTTGTAGGAGTACCTGTCAAAGCTGTATTGTTAATGTTAGCTTTAGTGGCTATCGCAACTGATATTGCATTAAATTCATCGTCTATCTCTGCACCTTTAACTCGCTTGAGGGCGTTACCTGCAGGTAAGCTATCTTTAGTAGCAAAGTTTGTGGACTTTGTATAATTACTCATTATGAAACCCTACCTTGTTTAATATATAAATCAAATTTCTGAATAGAAACTTCATTTCCACTTATCTCTGTCTCGAAGCCTAGCTGAATAACTGAGCCACTCCCTCCAAGAGCTAGTTTAATTTTATCTGTACTGCCACCACCTGTAAACTCTCCTATGTTATACTCAGAAGTGTTATACTCAGATAGAGCCGTTTGTTTAACTATAGCATTATAAGATCTGTACTCATCCGCGTAATCTACACCTGACTTAATGGTGAATGCTTGACCACTTCCTCCAATTAATGTAATACCTACAGTCTTTAATATCTTAGTTGTTGTTGGTTGATCAAAGTCAAAGTAGTTAGTATAGTAGAGCATTCGATAAGGGACACCATCATCTAGGTAGCCATCGTACTCAGCTATGCCTGTAGTCTGCCCAAAGAATAGACGACCATCAGCTGTATTAACCATTCCTTTATGAGTTAACCCTGCCCACTTAGTAACTCTAGAAGCTCCGTTCTCTAACTTACCTCTCATATCAAAGCAGTACAGTGCCTGACTAGTAGGGAAACTAAGAAGGTAGAAAGCATGTTGAGGGGAGTAAACACTTTTAATATTATCAATAGGTTCAGTAGCAAGAATCTCAGAAACTTCATCACGGACATTAATAGACACATCGCCTATTGGAGTAGACTTCTCTTGTATTACCCTACTCAAGGAACGAACACCTGAGTTAGATAAAAATAGAATATCAGTACCTGTGTTCTGAACCGAGTCACGAGCTATGCAGCCCACTCCTTCAATTACTTCTACTAAACGTAAGGTCGATGGGGTCAGGTAGTTGTTATTAGAATCAGTGTCTCCGTAAATAACAATACAGTTCTTACAGAATATTATTAAGAATCCGTTAAATGCACCGAGAGCTACAATTGAATCTCCACCCTTAGTCCATATCTTTGATATATCTAGAGAACCACTAGCACCTCCACTCCATTTAATTCCTCCTCCATTATTAGTAACCAAGTCGGAGAAGTGTACAGTATGGTTGTCACCTATAATGTCTGCTGCATATAATCTACCATAAGAAGACAAGACACAGTTTGCTTGAGGGGGTACACCAGATGCGTTTGTGTGATCTCTTACTCTTTGTAAGGAACCGCCTGACTGCTGAACCAATGGATCATGCCCACGTTGGAACAAGTAAGCACGATCACTTAACGTAACACCCTGCCAGTTGTTAGCAGTAATAGTAATGTTAGAAACTGGAGTTCTTTCTGTAAGAGTAGTCAAGCCTGTATAGACCTTGTTATCACCCCATGATATATAAGTAGAAACTCCTGAGTTGCTTATAAACTCATGTATTCCTTTAAGGTTAACAACAGTACTAGCTGTTGTACGATCTATCCAACCCTGCCTAGAGCCAAGACGACCAGACTTATCTATTACACAGTTTGTGGCTTGTAAGGCAAAACCACTGGCTAAAGTAATACTACTTTCCTGTGTATTTAAACCATAAAATCCTGGGGCTGCTATAGATGTTGAGAGTAGTTGTGCCATTAGCTAGTCCAAATAAGTTCTTCAGGATGTTTGTTTGCATCTAATTGAATAGCATCATTCAATGCTTTATTAGCTACCATATATGCTGTATTACCCATCTGTCCGTTATCCTCACCACGTTCTTCAACTGCCTTAGCATAAGCCAACATGACAACTGGGTTTGCAGGAACATTAAAGTTATCAGCATCAGTTTCAAGATCTAGTGTACGAGCTACTACGTTAAATCGTATTGTATAAACCCCATCTGGTTTAGGGAACAAGTCAACTTTTGTATCACCATCAGTACTTACACCATTGAATGAATAATAAGTAGGTGCTCCAGTAGCAGGTGCTGATGAAAGGTATTGAGTATCAAACCAACGAGCTGTTTGGTAAGTGAGGAAAGAATAAGTACTTGCATTTGTAACACTTAGAACATTAATATCATTCTGTGTTCCATTCAACTCGTAGTTAAACACATCAGCAGAAGTAACAAGAGTAAGAGTGGTTCGTAATGCTGACCAATTCCACGCTTCTTCTACTTCACGTTTAGAATCATTAATAAATAAACCAATGAGTTGACTGTACTCAGTATCAGTGATTGCCTCAACTGGCCTTTCTCGTAAACGCTGTAGAACTTTGTTAACTGCTACTAAATAATTCATATATTTATACCATATTTTTGTTGAAAAGTCAAGAGTTATTTTCTTGCTACAATAGACTGCCCGAAGTACATACCAACTACTGCCATGATTGCATGAGGCAACCACTCAGGAGTAACCATACCTTCTAGAGTTTCCCATTCAGTAACTGTGTTAGTAAAGTCTAAGAATAAAAACTTAAACCCAGAAGTAACTTCAACAGGTACCACTGTAGGGAGATCTAATAGAGGAGCAGTTAATATAAAAGCTGCCATCCCCATAAAAGAAACTACTAAGAATCTCCTGATCCACTGTGCATTAGGGTTCTGATAGGCACGAGCATTAGCTACACTATCCTCAGAGGCCGAGAATCGCTGTATGAGAGCTTTCTGCTGTTCAGCCTTATCAGACTGTGCCTGTGACCACATCTTCATTACAGCGCCTCCTAGGACGCTTAGAATCATTGTGATCATTTCCATTGGTAGTCCAAACATATACCCTCCTTTAAATTTCCCTAGGAAACTTTCTTCTTATGTACCAATACTTTACTAGAGGCAGTGTGTTTAGCACCTGTCATAACTCTACCTGACGTATGCTTATGAGTCTTACCTTTGTATTCAGTACCATTCTTTAAATAATGCTTAACACCTTTCATACCTAGTACCCTCTCTTCTTAACTGTTTTCTTAACTGGCTTCTTTGCTGTCTTAGCAGCAGCCTTGAAATCTTTAGCAGTTGGTGCGCCTTTGTCACCTGCTTTCTTCATGGTCTTGCCACTCTTTCTTTTAGCGTGTATGTTTGAATATAAACCCATTGTAACCTCTTGTTAAATTGCTAGTGGTGTCTGTATACAGAACAGTACAGTAGTCTTATCTACCTGCTCTCTAACAGTTACATAGTTTAGCATAGGGTTTATTTGAAGATTAAACCCACCTATCTTAGATACTTCAAGTAGTCCCATCCTACACTCTTTAAGAGTTGGAAAGCTCTTCACTACAGCAGGTATACTAGGCTCTCCGCTTGCTAGCATTACAGCTACAGCCATTGAGTAAACTACCATTTTACTTTATCAGACCAGTAAGCTGCACTGGTTTTACCCTTTGCAATGTTCTTAGCATGTCGTGATTTAAAAGATTTACGTTTAGCTTTCATTGCCTCAGACTCACCAGCTTTAGGCTTACCTGCTGTACTAGCTCCTTTCTCACCAAAGCGGATCATTCGATCTTTACCATTATCCTTGATAAGAACTACATGAGACTTCTTACCTTTAGCAGAAGCTTTAGGTTTATTGTATCCTGCGAAAGTCTCACCTCTATACTGTATAGACATCTTAACCTCTCATCATAAATGCCAACCCTGTTACCAGAGCAGCTATTAATAATCTAACGAACCACTCATTGGCACCACTAGCCTTGACCACCACTGCTAACTTAACAGCATGATCATCGATAGCTTCACTATGTCTATTCAATCTATTATCTTGAGTAGAGTTGTGGTTTAATATTCCATCAATCTTTGTATCTATTTCAACAAGTTTAACCATTGCATCAGCTAACTTATCAATCTTAGTTTCTAACCTGTCAAACCTATCCTTAGATTCCATCTCTATCATTCCTTTAGCCTACAACTTCTAAAGCTTCAACACGAGCGATAAGCTCTTGGATTGTAGCTACTAATAATGGTACCACTTTCGCTTGATCGATCCCTTGCATATCTGGCACTGAACGAGTAGCCATGATCTGTTCTGTGGTTTCACGCCATGCTTGACCATCTTCTAAAGTTTCAGGTTGTGCTACGTCTGAGCTATGGATAACTTCATCAACAGAGTCAAAGGCTTCATGTACTGCTGCAACTGCAACAACCTCTGCTTTGATAACGTTACCATCAACATCATAGTAAGCTGGGCTAGCTTCAATGGC
>Ga0209384_1000601_pt1 | contig 21983 bp, 38 predicted proteins | sample CoawatmetaG05DNA_FD_187511 | JGI IMG/M metagenome (GOLD analysis project Ga0209384, IMG submission 187511) | Marine microbial communities from the West Antarctic Peninsula - Coastal water metaG058-DNA (SPAdes) (version 2) | ecosystem: Environmental > Aquatic > Marine > Coastal ... | reverse complement strand
ATCTGATGTTTTTTTTCTATTTTAATTTTTGATTTACTTCCAATACCATATCCAGCAGCCTTATCAGTATAACCATCTATTAGTTGAGTTGATATTTTATTTGGGAAGGTTTTAGCTATAAATGTGCCTATGGTTGTATCAAAAGGATTAGTTACACCCTTTAGTTTTCTTTTTGTAGCTTCATTTGCTACATTTTGTGCTGCATTGTCTTTTGGATTATTTAATGCACCATCAGACCCACCAAATGTTAATTTAGCCTTAGTTGATTCATTAATAAAGAACATAATATAATGTCCATGATTACCTATGCCAGGGTCAGCACCTACATCTAATGGAAATGACAACATCTTTGTTGATTGTTTACTACGATTGATTGGTGCAGCTTCAGAAGAATCAGCACCTATATCTCCACGAATAGTACTACCTATGTTACCAGCAACTCTCCTTAAATTTTTACCTAATACGCCTGTAACGGCTGACTTACCGATTCTGCTTAAAACATCTATTGCCATGTCTAAATAGTCCTATGAATAGTTTAAAGTATTTATAACGATTATGACATATAAAGGAAAGTTTAAACCAAAAAATCCCATCAAGTATAAAGGCGATGTCAAAAACATTGTTTATCGTTCATCATGGGAATTAAAGATGATGAAGTACTGTGACACTACTAAGTCCATTTTAGAATGGGGTAGTGAGGAAGTAGTGATACCCTACGTATCGCCGTGGGATGGTCGTTATCATAGATATTTTCCTGATTTCTATATCAAAGTCCTTAATAAAGATGGTATTCTTAAAAAGTATATCATTGAAGTTAAACCTAAACATCAATGTTCCCCACCAGAAAGGAATCCTAAAAGAAGAACAGGTGTTTGGTATAACAAAGTCAAGACATGGGGTATAAACAAGGCTAAATGGAAGTCTGCGACTGAGTTCTGTCTAGACCACAACATGGAATTTAAAATACTAACTGAAGACCATCTAAATCCTAGTTAATGTTGTGCAAATAAAGCACCAGCTGGGCCAGATTGGTCATGAACATTAACATCACCACCTCTAGTTTCTGAATAACTATCCCCACCTTTATTGACAACATTATTATTATTAATTTGGACTGCTCTTTTATCATCCATCATTTCTTCTTTTCTTTTCATTTGCATATCTTCATTTTGTTTTTTTGCAACTAATCCAGCAGGGTCATCCTCACCACCAGACATACCAGAACCTGCTTTAGCAATATTAGCTAAATTTGGTTCAGAATCTGAACCTTCAGAACCACTAGACATAACTTCATCAAATGCTTTATTAAATGATTCTATCGGACTAAAAGGACTTTTTATTGCTGCCAAAGCACCTGCTCCAATTGCTTTAAATAATAATCCAATACTAGCTAAACCATCTGTTATAAAAGCACCAATATCAGCAAAGAAGTCCATGATACCGCCAACAAAGTTCATGACATCAAAATCATCTATTGCTTTCATGATTGGGTCCATCAAGTCTGGGAAACCAAAGAAACCAAAAATAGAGTCTATAATACCCATCACATCTTGTAGTATCATTTTGATTCCACTTGTAAATCCAGCAAGTATTCCACCAAAGAATCCAAACTGTTCATTTGCACCACTAAAACTTTCCATAAACCCTTGAAATATTCTTACTATAACATAAGCAATTGCAGCAATAGCAGCACCGATGGCAATAAAGGGTAACAATGGTACAAGCATTGCACCAAATGATGATAACATTCCCATAAATGCTACTCCCATACTGGCCAACATAGGTATTGCACCTGCCATTAAACTTGCTGCCATCGCCCCAAGTCTAGGTATCATAGTAGCCCTCAAGAAACCTGTTTTCCCAAATAAAAATTTGAATGCAATACCTAACGCATCTACAACTTTAGTATATGCACTAGAGGCCATACTTTTTAATTTTCCTGCATGTTTTTTCAACGCACCTTTTTTCCCAAATACAGTGTCGTAGTTTGTTCCAAATGAGAGCATAGAAGTTTTTATACTAGCACCCATTTTAACCAAGAAAAATATTGCAGCTGCAACAGCAGCACCAAGTATCATTGTTGTTTGAGCCATAGTAAGCTCAGTTTCTCCTGTAAATATACCAATAAAATCTGATATAAATCCTACGAGTAATTTAACTGCATTTTTAAATGTATCTGTTTGTATAAGTGCAAATAACATAAGTACACCAATACCTTTTGCAGCAAGTTTAGCACCAGATTTCATTCTCCCACCCATACTTTTTGCTAAATTTCCTAGTCCATCTTTTATACCTTGCAATGACGTGAATTGCTGAAAAGCTAGAGCTCTAGCTTCTTTCCTTTGCATCTTTTTCTGTAATCTTCCCTCTGCCAGAGCTATAGGTGCATTTTTTCCACCAGCTTTTATAGCTTCCTCTTGCCTGTTTTGTGATGCCTTCATGTTTGTCTCGTAATCTTGTCTACGACCAGCTTGCTTTTCAGAAAGACCACTTGCCTTGGCAGCCATCTGATTCCTTTTAACAGTTAAATCTGCAATTTTTTTGCTGTGTATTGTTTGAAGCCCAGCATTCTGATTAAGGTCTGCAATGTGTTTATTTAACCCAACTATGCTTTTATCATCATTTTCAGCCATTATTTTTTACTCGTTCCTGTGTATAGTCCAAACCAAGCTGCACCAGCACCAACAACAATACTGACTAAACCAGATTGTTCCATTGTGGGAGCTAATAAGTCCATGTACCATATGACTACTTTGTAGAGTAATATGATGTATACTGTTAAAAATGTTCTAGGAAATATTCTCCATGCATCCACAGCTCTTGCCATGTCTATCCATGATTGATATTTATTTTTACTGGAATCAACAACATTAGTGTCTACTTCTAGTTCTATATTTATTTTCTTTGTTTCAGTCATATCTTCTGGTTTATTGTAATATGATAATTTTGGTTTATCATCCATTCATTTTCCTATTTTCCTTTTCTACTCTTTTGTTTTCTTCTGTTATGTATTTAGACATTAAACCCATATAAATCTCTCTTTCCCATGGCATCATATTATCTAACTCTGTTAAAGAGTATTTATGATGTGTTATGAGTGCAAAATTATTTTTATAGTAATTTTTTAGGCTCTCGTGAGAAAGCCCTATACTAAAAAACTTCTTAAACCCTCTAATGCTACTTCACTTTTTACTTTAGTATTAGGATTGTCTACTTCAACAACAAGTCTTAATTTAGGCATAGTTTCAAAAAATTTCATAACTTTTTCAAATTGTTCAGTGTTTAAACTATCAATAAAATCATCTAATTCTTTTTTGCTTATATCTGTTTTATTGTATGTTGTTTCACCCCATGATATGTCTTTTAAACAATCATTTATTACTACAAAAGCCATTTCTGACATTGATGCTTGATTATAAGTTGCATAAGATGTTAATAAAGGATAATCAAAAGTTACCTTAATATCATCTGTTATATTTACTTCATTTGAATGGTCATCAAATACAGATATATTAATTTCACTTATAGGTATATCTTTTGATACTATAGTTTTCTTATCATCTGGGCAAGTAATATCTAAAGATATAGTTTCACCAACTGATTTACTTCTTATCTGTAAAAATATATACTCTGCATCAAATAATGGACACGTACTTGGGTTTATACTATTAAATGTGCAGTCACGAATTAATTGTATCATTGCATCAAGTATCTGTTTGTCATCTTCAGATTCTTGTGCCATTATCATTCTTTTTTGTTCTTTTACTAAGAATGGTCTATACTTTATTTCTTCATCTGTTGATGGTATAGTTAATGTATAAACTGGTGTTTCTAGTTTTGGTAAAGCCATAATTTTTCACTCCTTAATTATAATCTACTTAATACTTTTGGTATTTTACTTAACAACTGTCTTTCAACTTGGTTGCCTATTACGTTTTGTAATCTGTCTAATAATGGTTTAGGTAAGTTTGCTTCATCTGTTAGATTTTTCCAATATCTATATTTAAAACCAACTTGTACCTGTAATGCTGTAGAACTAGGTTCTCCAGAAAGAGTTTGTTCTGAAATAGTTTCAGGAAAAGCTTCAACTAACTCAACACCATATCTTCTATTGTTTTGTTGGTCTAGTGTATATATTTGCACACTACCAACATAATCATCATAATAACCCATTGCAAATGTTTGTGGATTAAATGCTATTCTTTGCCATGTTTCAAAAAATTTCTTTTCTCTCATGTCATTATGTAAATAAAAACTTGCACTAACATCACCAAAGGTATATCCTTGAACTAGATGTCTAGCAGGGCCGTATATAGTTTCATCTGGCACTGTTGTTAAACCACGACTTGGTAATGATATTGCGTTACATTGATATGCAACATCTTTTGTAATACCACCACCTACATCTTCAAACAATATCTTTGAGAATAAATTTTGTGATGCACCTGTTCCACCTGAACCCCTACTACCTGATGGTGGCAAGAATCTTACTTCATACCTTGATGCTAAAGCAATACCATCTGAATCTCTCATTGGTGCTAGTAATTCATTTAAAACTGCAGCTGAACCTGCTTCTACTAAACTTCCAAAATCCATTATATCATTCCTCTTGATTTTGCAAATACATGACTATCAGATTGTTTCTTAAATCTCTGTACAGGCAATAAAGTTGCAATCATAAATTCATCTGCTTCTATTTTTCTAAACTTTGTTCTAACATGACTTGCTAGATATCTTTTTAAACAAGGTTTAATTATGTCTATCTTTTTTAAGTTACTATAATTAGCTCTTAACTTTGTAGATTTATCAAACTTATCGTTATTACTGTAATCTACTAGTCTATCTAATAATCTAATTCTTATTGGCATAGACAAATAATGTAAATTAATCCCTAAGAACCCATTGTCATATTTTTCAATAGGTAACACCAAAGGAAAAGTGTCATAATAAGGTAACTCTTTCTTTCCTTTAGGGTCATACACAAACATATTCAACAGACCAAAGGTAGGCACTGATGTTCTTTTACCATCACGAATCAAATTAGCAGATGTTGGTGTACCAAATTCCTTGATTTTATCACGAAACCATTGGGTTGACTTAGGTCTACCACCTGCTGCCTTTAAGACACTTTCGATATATTTGCTTCTTGCCATGACTTATTTATAAGGATTGTATAGAAATGTTTGAGAAAAGTGCCTCTATAAAATAAAGGCACTCCATAGTCTACTCAGCTAGTTTTTCAAAATATGCTAATGTATCATCTTCTTCTTTCTCAACTACAGGTGTTGTAATTGTTTGAGAAGATTGAGGTGCTGTATCAACTCTAGGAGCTGCTACAGGAGCCTCTTTTATACTATCGGCAACATTACCAACTCTTACAGTTCCAGAAAGGACTGCATCAAGTCTAGTTTTTAGTTCATCATATGATTTAAAGTTTGATGGTGCAGTATACTCTGCAAGAGAGTGTTGTGCTTTCCAAACTTTGTCTGCTTCACTGTCATCTTCAAATAGTTTAGATGTATCTTCAAACTCTGATTTATCATAGTTCCAATAACCATCTACCTTTCTGATTTTAAGTTTAAAGTTAGCACCTTCCCAAAAATCAAATGGGTTGATTGCTTTTTCATCTTCAAACTCTGGTGACATAGCTGCAGTTAACTTGTCAAAGATTTTCTTTCCGTAACGGAACAAGAATACTTTACCTTCGTTCTCTGGGTGTTTTGCATCACTCACTATATAAATGTTTGAGAAGTATTGTAATTTTCTTTTCTGTTTACGAGCAATCTCTTTATCAGATTCCAAACCTGTATTCCACAATGCAGTATTGTGTTCTGATACAGGGTCTTTATTACTGAGTGTTGTAAGAGAGTTCTCAATATACCATTGACCAGTAGGGCCTTGAAATGCATGATTCCAAACTTTTGCCCATGGCAAGTCTTCGCCTTGAACAGCTGGTAAGAAACGAAGCACTGCATATCCATTACCAGATTTATCTAGTTCAGGTTTCCACAGTCTTTCATCCACGTATGATTTTTTCTCTTGGGGTGCAGTTTCACCTTTAGCTGCATCTAACAACTTATTAAGTGACCCACTGCTTTTTAGATTATCTAACGACATATATTTTTCTCCGTATGTTAATGTATTTTATCGTATGTTTATTTGTGTATCTTTCAATACATAACTATTTATGATAGTTATTCTTGTTACTATACTACACTTGACATACTTTGTCAAGCTTTTTATAGTTAATTCTTTCAACATTTTTTCTCAGTAGTTCATTATCGTATTTCTTTTGAAAAGCTATACAACTCTTGTTCTTATCATCTACCCAGTAAAATTGAGTGTCTGAGTACTCCTTAAACACCTGTACTAACTGATTAACCCAGTTGTCTGTACTAAATCCTTTTGATTCTGATGGTAAATAGTTATCTGTTCCTTTATAGATGTTGTTCAGAGGAATATCATAACTACTCATATCAAATCCTAACATATATACTTCCTTTGCACCCTGTTGACAAGCCAGATGTATTGCAGTTGCACCAGCACACCAATCTTTAGGGAATTCTATGTTTTTAATTTTGTCTTCATCTTCTACCCATGTGATATAAAGACCTACATTCTTAAAGCACTTTACTTTCACATCATTTTTATCTAGATGTGGGAACTTAGTTATCATATCTTGAAAGTTTTTTTCTGCTGTTTTATATTCCTTTCCTTGAATCACACATTTTGTTCTATCATACCAACCATAACCACTATTGTTATTTCTCTTAGGTGTTTCAAATATATGTTCTGGTGAATAACTTACTTTTACAAACTCTGGGTCAAAATTATCTAATATAGACCAATCTGCAAACCAACTATCATGGCGAATTGGATAACCAGACTTGTATATCTCTTGTTGTATTTCATAATCAATGGCAACTAGATTGTCAACTTTACAATCTCTATAGATTGCATTGCAACCCCATGTTGTAAAACCATCATATTTTTTCTTTATGTTCCAGTCTTTTCTAGATTCGCCATTTCCATAAACTAATACTTTCATAAACTTACTCTAATATAACTATCGTAGATTGTTAATACCCAATCAGTGTAAAAGTGATAATGTATAATACCTGTAAGTAGTATTAATGAACCTACAATATTAACAACTATCAATGCCCAATCATTCCACATAATACCTACAATTAACCAACCAGTAATACCTGTAAATTGAAAATACATATTAAAAGGATATAGGTTCAATGCTGTTGTTGCAGCTCCAATCATCAAGATGATACTCGAAAACCATTTAATCCACCAGTCCATTTCTCTATTTGTATTCATCCAAATACCTCGTATATACTTTGTGACTCATATATCTCAAATTATCAATTCCTTGAAAGTTATCATTCTCTAACATAGATGATACCCAAGTGAATTGTACATTCTTAAATTTTCTCATAACTGTTTTCATTTGATTTTGCCATGTAGTAGAATCAAATCCTATTTTATAATCTTTCCAAAGATATACATTACTCAAAGGTTTATCTATTGTTGATAAATCAAATCCTAGTAAGAATACTTCATCAGCACCTTGTTCAGATGCAAGATACATTGCTGTACTACCAGCACTATTACCCTTGAAATCTTCTATGTCGTATACTTTATCTTTATCATCTAACCAAGTGATATATAAACCTGTATTTCTCATACATTTATGTCTTAGTTGTTTTTCCTCATCTCCACTCATTTTATTAGTTAGTAAATTATGATATTTTTGTACTGCTGTTTTAGGATTCTTACCTTGTACTACACACCATTTTTTATTTCCTTTTTCTGTTTCAAAAATTTCATCTTCGTTAAACCCTAGTTTTAACAGTTCGAGGTGTCTACTACCAAATGCAGGCTTATCAATAAATTCTTTTGGTAATTCATTCCAATCTAAAAACCAACATTTATTTTCTTTTGCATAACCACTTTGGTATACTTCTTGTTGTGCAACATAATCTACGGCAACTAAATTATCAACTATACCTTCGTGATGTATTTTATTGCAACCCCATGTAACTATATCTTCATAACTTTTATTAATATCAAAACCTAGTCTTGATTTACCATTTCCATAAATTATTGCTTTAGTCATAATTTGTTGTTACATCCTTATATTTTAAAATGTCTTTACTATTCTTAGTTTGATAATCGTGTAACTTAATTTTTGCTTCAATCATAATACATACAAATCTTCTAGAATACTTAGATGGTTTTCTATCTGTAATGTAGTGCCAACTAATTGGTGTATTAGGAAACAGTATTATACTATTCTCTTTGTACTCAAATTGTTCTTCTTCTTTTGTTATTGGATTGTGTAATGTTAGATGACCACCATCATCTTCTTCATCTTCATTTTTAAAATACCACAAACCTGTAACCATTTTATTGCCATTATCTATGTGCAGCTTCCTCATTGGAAACCCTGTATCTGTTGGTGGATTCTCAGAGAAAGTATGTGATGAAGTACATTTTACTTCTTCTATATTTAATCTAGGATAATACTTTTCAAACACAGATTTAGATTTAGGTATTATTCCTAAACCAATCTCATCAAGAATGGTTTTAATTTTATCATCTTGAATAAGCGTGTTTGACCTATTCTTAATCTTGTTCCACTTCTTATCTTCATCATTGGTATTCCAATTTTCTTTTACATGGTTGTAAAATTCTTCTGGTAAAGACCCTGTGTAATGGGGCCAAGGTTCTTCATGATATTTTAGCAATTTCTAAGTCCTCTACTATATGTGACTGATTGTACTTAATATCCTCTATATTTGTCCATACGAGGCTCTCAGGTACATTCCATAGTTGGTCACAGTTTTTACAGTATGGTATGTCATCAAATCTTTCTTCTTCGTGAGCCTTGACTAACTCTTGATACTTATCACCATCTAATACTTCCTGTATGGTTTGTGTATCTAAATGTCCAAGTGTTGCTTCTTTGTCATTACCCAACACCATACAACAAGCAACTACACCACCTTGTCTTTTTTCTAAACCACCTGCTCTGACTTGTAACATTGGCGCCATTGGTCTACCACAGGTTCTCCTTTCTTCTTTTCTTCTTGAATAAACTTTTGTATACTCACCAGACCAGTTATGCATCATCCATATTTCTGATTGAGTGTTAGTTACATCTACCCAGTTCTTTCTGTACTGTTCAACTTCATAATCTTTTTGATTGATATCAATGATTAAATGATTGGCATGTATTTCTGTGTTTGTTCCCTTACATGCTTCTACAAGTTTACGAACATTTTCTCTGACTGTTAGATATCTATCTGACTTATCTTTCTTAACTTTTGTTGGCATCCATTTTTGATAAGTTTCACTATTGTAACCTATACACGATACACGAAAAATATCAAGACCACTATTTGCAATTTCTTCTATTAGTTTGTCGTTGAGTGTATACCCATTACTAAAACTTACACATTTTAGATTTCTATCTTTGATATATTTTATAGATTTAATAAAGTCTTTATTTAATGTGGGTTCACCACCACCATGTATACTTACAGATTCAACACCATGTTCCATAGCATTGTCTAAAATCTTTACAAAGTTATCCCACTTCAATACTTTCTTAAATTCTTTTTCTCTACCACCTTCAAAACCTTGTGGACACATTTGGCATGAGTAATTACAACCACCAGCTAATTCCATATCTAACTGTCTGATTTTTTTCATACCATCAATCCTTTTAATATTAACTTAAAACTCTTAGTGTCAAATTTAAGAAATGATGTATAATCATTCATAAGTTTATACACATCTTTCCATACATAATCTTCAACAAGTTTACTATTCCATACTTTATCAAATTGTAATATTGAGTTGAGTATCACCAAACTTTCTAGTGATACTCTTTTACCCAAATATTCTTTTAACAACTTAGGATGCTTATTAGTAGAAACTGCAACTAAATCTTTATCCAATATAGATTCAACTTCAGATTTAAATGTATAACTTAGACTTTGTATTTTCTTTTTCCAACCTATATAGTTTTCTTCTTCAAATTTGCCCACCCAACCTTTTGGATGTATTAAAAAATTGGCAAGTAAGTAGTCTTGTACATCTTCTTTACTTTTATACTTACGAGTCAATTTAACAAAAAAGATTCGGTCATTTCTTTTATAGAATGAATCTCTTGATACTCTGGTTTTCCCAGAATACTTTACAAAGTCATAGTCAGTCTTATCGAAATGTGCTTTCATGGCACAATACATTAAATAAGCATCAATTGGTTGCATAAATTAAAATTGAACTAACTGTTTCCAATTGTCAATACCATGTTCTTGAGGTAATGCACCTTCAATATGAATAAAGTCTGACTTCATCCCACAGGTCTTTAAATTTTCCAATAAACTTCCCAACTCTTTTCTGAACTTTGCTCTTTGTTGAGGAATTGAATTATTTTCTGAAGGAGCTCCTACATGTGCTATACAGTATGAGTGTTTACCTGTTTTAGCAAAATGTTTTATAGCATTCATAACAAATCTATACTGATATCCTGCTTTAACAAGATATCCATACATATCTCTATCTTCATCAAGCTTACCTGTACTGTAAGTATTTGAACAATTATTTTTTAACCACAAGTTAAACTTTGATTGATTATAAAAAGCATACTTTTGTGGTGTTCCAATGTCTTCCATAGCAAATGAGATTATTCTATCTTTAGATTGCTTCTTTCTATGGGGAGCTACTTCATTCAATTTCTTTCTCAAGGCATCTTCAGTATTTTTTAAAAGTTTCTTTTCTACTTTTTTAGCAAGAAATCTTTTTAACTGTTGTTCACTATTATTAAGTTTTGGTAATGGTTCATTCTCGATGGCTCTTACATCATCAATACTATCTTCATCTGCTTCTATTTCTGTAAAGTACCATTCCTTTACTCCTAATTCTAATAAAGCAAGTGAACGACCAAAGCCATAAACTAGTTCGTAAGAACTATTCTCTGTTTTTCTTTTAATGACACAAGGTGGTTCTTGATTCAAATCAACACCTTCACTAAAGGACAGTCTTAAGTCTTCTACATGACTCATGTCTTGGCCATTTATTTTGATAGTATTGTTATAATCATCTTCTATGAAAATATCATCAAATTTCAAACGTATTGTTTCTTTTATTTTTACTGTGGCGAGTGTGGGGAAACTTGGTTTTGGAATTTCTTCCAAATTAATTTTACCCATTACATCTTTATGTTTTAACAACATATTGTCTTCTCCTAGTTGATTAGCGGTAGATTTAGTTTTTTGGTAAATCTCACCCTAATATATTAATAACTAATTTTATGCCTCGGATAGTCATATCGGCAATTACATCATTGCAATTCTATTTATACACCATTATAACAGGTGTTGCAAGACTTGTCAAGTCTTTTTTTATATACCTTCAAGTTTTGCAACTTTCGGTAGGTAATTCAATTCTCTGGCATTTGCCTCTATCTTTTCCTTTAGACTTTTAGTTAATAGTTTTGCAGTTGTTACTGGTTCAATACCTATCTTTTCACAATAAATGCTTATTGCCTCTAGATGAGTACATCTTTTATCAAATGCAATCTTTTCTATTTCTAAGCTAAAAGTTTTTGGTGTATGTACTGTGTTTGTATTTTCAGCCACTATACACATCCTGTTGGTTTTGGTAAACCACCATACTTTGCAATTTTCTTCATTGGGCCTGCTTTAAAGATATCATACAATTTACTTGCCTTTCTATCCATCCCAAACTCTTTTGCAAAATTCCTAACAGCAGGAACTGTACCTGTAGCGCTGTACATTTCTCTTGCTTTGTCTATGTAAGTTTTGATTTCTGGTGTGATTTCCATATCATCAGATTTTGCCATTTCATACATGACTTCTTCTGACCAATCACTTGTATTGATGAGAAACCCATCACCATCTCTATTTAAATCCATTATATACTCCAATTATTAAAGACCATTATACTAGGTCTAACATCATTTGTCAAGCATTAAAAAGCTGCACTTGAACCACATCCACATGTGGATTTTGCATTTGGGTTTTTGATAGTAAATGCACTGCCATTTAATGGGTCATTTACATAGTCTACAGTAGCACCTTCAAAGTAAACACCACTCATAGGGTCTATAAGAAGTTTGATACCATTGGTTTCGAACACCCAATCTGCATCACTTTGTTTATCTAAAGTAAAACCATACTGAAAGCCAGAACAACCACCACCTTGTATGAAGCAACGGATATTTAAACCCACTTCTTCTGATGCAAGGATTACCTTTGCTTGGTCAGCTGCACTTTCTGTAAATGTCATTTCCATTACTTATACCACTCCTCTAATGTTTCTTCTAATAATGGTAAGTACTCCTTTTTATCTTTGATAAACTCTTGTACAGTGCCATTCTCTGTCACAACTAAAATCACTATTTGATTGATAGGTTTCCCTGTCAGTTCTTCAAACATTTCAGCATATGCTGCTGTCTGAATATAGTAATTTTCATTATAAGAATCTTTTCTCTCATTGGTAGATGTTTTAAAATCTACGATTGACAACTCGTTTTTATACTCAGCTATCAAATCTGTTCTTCCTGCTACCTTGTATTTATCAGAATACAAAGTTACCTCTTGTGCAATTACCTCATTTATGTTATCAAAAGTCTTATCTTTTAACTCATTGAACAAACAATATGGTAAAAAGTCCTTTTTATGGTGTTCCATATCTTCACCATTCAGATAGTCTTCGCACATCTTATGTACTTTTGTACCTCTGGTTGAAGCTTTATTGCATATGTAATTCGCAGTCTTTTCACCCACTCTTTTACGCCACTTCATTAACCCCTCTTTACCTCTAGGTGATAGTACTGTAGTAATAGATGGGTATTCATTACCCTCTGGTGTTACATAAAATCTTTTTTTGTCAACTGTCTTTGTTTTTAAAACAGGAAAATCTAATTGTTCGTTCATTATATTGTATACCACTCCTTTCCTTCAAATAGTAAAGACTCTGCAAGTCTTCTTCTAATTAAACCATCTAGTGTTTTACCAGCTGCCTTGTTCCATCTTTTCATTTCACGAGGTACTGATTCATAATCACCATTGTTTAAAACTTTTAACATTGTTGATTCTCTTAGATTGCCTGGCCCTAAATTAAATGTCCATGCTACTAGAGCATCAAATTGATTTTGATTTAATTTAGAATCTACTGCATAATCTACATATACTTCAAACTTACAAACATCATCTTGTAATAATTCATCTGCTTTTTCTTGTGTTATTTTGTAACCTTCAAATACTCCCTGAGTATGACCATAACCTATTGTCAATACATCAGCAGAACATCTATATGATTCCAATTTACAACCTTCGAACTTTTTAATAAGTGATAATCCTTCTTGGCTAATTTTCATTTTACAGTTCTACCCCTATTCCTAGTTTAGTTTTTTCAATTAAATAATTTCTTACAAAACCAGACCTTACGATATCTGGTATTTCAAACTCAACACAATTAAACTCATCCATGTTTTCTAAGATTCTTAAAAAATCATGTAGTCCATTTCTTTCGTTGGTTTTAGTTAAATCTGTTTGACTAAAGTCACCACAGAAGAATATTTTTGAATCTTGTCCTACTCTTGTGATGATAGTATCTAACTCATGGAAATTTAAGTTCTGACATTCATCTACTATGATGATTGAATTGTCAAATGTTAAACCTCTTAAAAATGATGTAGATACAAAGTGTAAACTTCCTTGTCTTTTTAGAGCATCATACAGACCTCTAAATGCATCTTCGTTTGGTTGCTTGAACATAAATTGTACCATGTTTGAATATGGTATTTGATACAATGCAGCTTTATCTTCTTCATCGCCTGGCAAGAATCCAATTTCTCTTGTTGGTATTAATGAACGAACAATAACTACTCTATCAATAGATGTTCCTTGTTTAAGTGCTTCTTGTAATGCAAGATACAAAGTTACAAATGTTTTACCTGTACCAGCACAACCAAAAAGAAAACCATTCTTCCCTGCTTTGTGTCCTTCAAATACTAATTTCTGATTATCTGTGATTGGTTCAATTTTTACTAAATCAGCAGTACTAACTTCTTTCTTTTTCGACATAGTTTTTATCCTTGTGTTTTGTATAACCTTTTTTAACTTCTTTCTTTCTATCTTTTTCAACCTTTGCTTTGCAGAACTTTCGTAAATATTTTGCTACAAAGTTTCTCATTTTCATAATTCTCTAGTATTTATCTAACCCTATTTATCTAATTATGTCAATCTGACTATCTCTAGTCCAAATCTCTAAATCATTTCTTAATCTATTATCTGATTTTATGTTATTATATCTATTAGTAGCCTTCTTTCTCCACCACTCTATAAGTTCATCACTATGATATCTATCGTAGTTAGGTGCTTTTATAATATTGTTTGTTTTACCATTTACAATATCAATAAAATTCTCTATGCCATAATTAGATACATAATACCTTTTCCTTTCTGTAAGATTCTTTGCATTTTTAATTGTATTATTAAAATTATCTAAATCAGTTCCACCGAGTGTTTTTTTTAATAGACCAATAATTGCATTTGTTAATTTAAGTTTTCTACTACTTGCACTTTTTGGCACTAAATCGCCAGTTCTACTCTCAACATAGTTTTGTAAATCTTTAAATTGTTTACCATGCATCATTGGTATAAAATTACTATCGGTCAAACCTTTGTATTTTAACATTGGTTTCATACCATCATACATACTTGATGATTTACTGTTTCCATATAAACTAGTAGTTTCAAACATACATAAATTCATATCATATTTTTTATTTAATTTTTCTCTGACTTCATGTGAACAACATAAAGCAGCTAGTAATTTACCACCAAGATAGTTAAAACCAAATGGTTGTGTTGGAACTATAACAAAACCCATAATAGTAGTTTTGTTAAATGTAAATAAATCTGGCACACCACCTAACAGAATGTTTCTAGGTTTACAATTAATTACAGGTGAACCAAATCTCATAAAACCTACAAACTTATTTGTGTTCTTTTCTTTTACTGCAAGTTTTAATGTCTTGCCAGGAATACTAGTCATGTTACTATGACTTGAAATCATATTAATACAAGTATCCCATGTGGTATTATCTAATTCTATAACTTCTAAATCCATATCCTGTGGTGACATAGAAAAGTCATCAAACATATCTTCATCAAAACCCATGCCCGGCAGTGATGCTGGTATTGATTCTATTTGTGTCATTTTTTGATTACGCATGTATTGGTCAATTCTATCAAACTGGCCAAAGTAATCATTGAATATATTAGCACAGTGTAGTGCTTCATCTGTAGTCAAAGTCTTCATAATCTATTTTCCTATAAAAGTAGGGATTAACTAATCCTTTAGTTAACCCCCTGTGAATAATCTATTTGTAACAATATATTGACTATATCACAGTACTATTTATGCAGTTACTATACTATAGTATCCTTTAAGTTGTACTTGTTAACAATTTTTTGTTTTTGAATATCTTTTGCAGACCTTCTTGAAAATCTGTCTGCCAATGGCGTATTAGGATTTTTCTCTGCAATCTTCTCCAATGTTTCTTTAAATCCACCATCCATTTTTTTGACAATATGGTCACCTACAAAATGTGGTGCAGTCATTACTGATTTAATCTTTGGATTATTTTTTAAATAACCTTCCTTTTCAGCAATCTTCATTACTTCATCATACTGTTCACCAGTTTCTATTACTTCAAATGTATACGTTGGCATTACTCCCCCTTTGGATATTCTTGTTCACCTAGTTCAGGTTCTAATTCTTCAATTAAAGATTCTAATTCTTCTATAGATTGAAAAAATGTATCACAATTCTTTTCCATAAATTGAATTCTTTCATTCAATTTTCCTACAGTCTTTTCTAAGTTTTTAACTGCTAGTTTTAATCCAGCAATATCTTCTGCTTGTTCTATACTATTATGTATTTCCATACCATTCTGGCCTCGTTCTATTTTTCCAATTTGCAAACCCATTCTTTTCATTTATATAGTATTTTCTATAAGCTTCAATAGGATTGCCTATCACCTTGCAATAATCTGGCATCGCCTGAGGTAACTCAGTCAATCCAGTATTTTTAATATTACTGGGTGGATTAATTAGATTAGTAGATGGTCTTGATGCACCATGTACTTTTCCATATCTATAAGTATACTCTGTAAGACAAGCCACGTAAATCTTGTACATCAAATTATAATTTGATTTACTTTCACGTACCCACACATTACAAGGATGATTTACATGACTTGCTTTATACAGTATACTTTCCCTTTCATCAGGTAGTTTCCACCTTTTGATTCTATGATTATTTTTTGTTCTCCCCTCATACAATTCACCATCTATTACTCTGTGTGCAGTAGATAGTAATTGTGCATATTCTGTTGCCATTTTAACCACATGTTTATCAACATGCCACTTGACATTTTGTATTGGGTCTTCATGTAGGTAAAATATATTCATTCAATAACTCCTTAACTTTCTTTAGATTCTTGTATTGTAACACATTGTCACTCATACTGTCAAGCGATTCTTTAATTAATCCATAATCAGTCTGTAGTATATCTTTTAATGGATATGTGTCTACATGTATTAAGAAAGCTGCAGTAGTACCCTCTGTGACTGTAACAGTCCTCTCATGTTCCACTCTAAAGGTCAAGTCATCTAGTGAATCAAAGTCTGGTTTCTCATACAATGGATGATTACTATAACCACCTAGTGATGATATACCCCAAGTGTATCTATGATATGATTGTCCACTACACATAGCTCTCATGATACCATCAGATGCACGAACTAATACCTCATTATCTGCAATAGGTTCATGTAATTCTGCTAAAGTTTTTCCAGCTTTATCACCAGCATCCCATGATGAAGGAAATGCCACAAAACATGCCTCTAGTTTTCCATTGTGCATAATGACAACATCATCTTCAATTGCTAATCCTAACTGTTGTATATTATCACAATCAATCAAAACTTCATAATCATTTTTCTGATTAAACAGTCCTAATCTTTTTGCAGTTTTTAATACTAATTCTTCTTCTATTGCTTCTGGTGTTTCAAACCAAATATTACTACCCAGATTATCTAACTCAATTCTTTTTTGTGCTTGTATGACTATATCAGTATTGTTTGCATTGAAATCAGGTTTTACACATGGATTGAAAACTGGTTTCATATCAAATGGTATTCTGACTACATGTTCAAACATTACTTTTCCCACCTATAAAATATGTGGTCATCAATTTCAATTGTTTTAGTTTTGGTTTTTGCCCATGATGGTAATACATAGTCTGCATGATAATGTGTTGCACCATCTGTAATGTCAAAACCGAAATGTATATAATTATTAACCATGATAGATATTTCTTCATGGATTTTTGTATTAATTATTTCATCTGATTTGCCATCACAGTACCAGCTAAACTGGCATTTGTTTTTTATAGGATGACCACTTTGATATGTCAATCCTTGTTTAACAACTTCACATATTGTGTTTGGAAATCTTTTATCTTTTACTCGATTGAGTGTGACTTGTGCGACTGCGACCCATCCAGCAAATCCTTGACTTCTTGCTTCAAAATATATATTGTCTGTTAGACACTCATTTTCATTTCCGTATGAATTTGTACATCCTAGTATCATTATAACTAGAAGTATTTTTTTCATTAAGTAACCTCTTTTATCTCTTTCACTACAGACTTTGGTATAATTGTAGAATTGCCACATTCATCAATACTACCATCATCTTTAAAATTAAAATCCGAAACAATTCTTATCATTTCATCATCATCACTAACTAAGAAACCAGTGCTTAGACATCTAGGCAGTGTGTCTTCTTTTACATCTTCGATACTTCTCCATGAGCTATCAGATTGAATATCAATCCAATATACATGAACAAATTTATATGGTATCTTTTTAATTGCTTTACTCATATATCCTCTAATAAATGGAGCGGATGGATGGTACTGCCCCACCTTCATCTGATTGGAAATCAAATATAATACTTTTATACGACATCCGCTTTACATTCACTTAATAATCTAGGTGTTCATACCGACTCTATGATGAGGTCGAGAGAGAGTGAGTCGATATGAACGATTCTAATAATTTCTTCTCATCATTTTATAAACCATTATAACAGGTCTAACAAGACTTGTCAAGTTTTTTATGCATCAACTCCAGAAGCACTACCTCGTGCTTGTGGATATACTGGCGCTTCTTCAATCATGAAATTTTCATCCCATTTGAAAGCCTCTCTTACTACATCTTTCGATAAACCTTTATATACTTGATGTAATTTTTTATCTTTTGCATCACACAACAGTTGAGCTTCAGTTTCGTGTAAACCTTCACACATTTGAATAAACATTTTTTCTTTTTGTGCTTGTTGTGTATCTTTATCAGCATCTTTAATGAAATGCCACAACTTTCTTGCTTCACTTTGAAGCATAGTATGTTCTGTTCCCATAGGTGCATCATTTTTTGTGTATGGTACTACACCTTCTGGTATCACCCATTCAATCTTTGGGTCAAAAGATGCTTTCAATACCATTCTTAATGAACTGTTATCATTAATTATTAGTATTGCTACCTTTTCTGCTTTAGTTTTCGCTTTGTGTACTTTGTCAAGTACTTCTGAAAACAATAATGTATAATTACCATTTGCCATTTTAAAATTCTCCAATTTGTTCAGTTAAACTTTTCAGTCTTTTATTTATAAAGTAATTTAATAGTTTACTTCTATCGCCACAAGTGGCCCCTTTGAAATCATCTAAGATATCTTCTTCTAATTTCTCTGGTATATTATCCAGATTAATTAGCTTATTATTTCTTTGATAATTCCGTTTCAATTCATCATCTAAATCATCAATGTCTTGAGCTAATATACTTTCAATCCTCTTAGATGTTAAAGGTCTTTGCCTCAAACCATCTGTAAAAGTATGGTCAGGCGACAGCACATTTGGAACACCATCTGATTTATCACCTTTTAGTATATGTTCTTTTATATAGACAACTGGGTCAAACCCATTTATATGTTTTTTAGTAATTGGACTATATTGTTTTACATTCTCATATTTTTGTAACTGTATAAAGTCTTTATCACCTGATACAATCATTATTTTTTCACTTTGATAATGTTTACATACTATTGCAATCACATCATCTGCTTCTGCACCATAAGTTTCAACAACTTTGTAAGGCAGAAATTCTCTTACTTCTTCTTTAATCTGATTTAAAACACCAAAGATACTATTCCAATCTTTGCCATCTGATTCTCTACTTTTTTTACGACTAGCTTTATATTGTGGAAATATTTCTTTACGCCAATATGCTCTAGAATCATAAGTTAATACTACCTCACCATATTCTTCATTGAACATGGTACGATACATTCGCACAGAATTTAATATCATATGCCTAACCATTTCATCATCTAACTCACCATCATTCATATTTAAATGCATCATTAAAGATGCAAGTGAAATCTGATTCATGTCAACTAATATCATATTAAACTCCCAATTTAGAAAGGGTGGCCCGAAGACCACCACGAACTAATTCTTAATTAATTAAGAAGCGTATCCTACGCCGTTACCATAAAGTGCTTTGATTCCAGCAGCGATAATTGTTTTATCAGCTCTGCCATTCATAAGTACAGCACCTACACCAGCATTAATAATTGCTTGTGTTGGTTCACCCATACGATACGAAGTACCTGAATCACCTTTATTAGTATAAATCATAAGACCTGTTCTTCTTAATTTATCCACCATTGCTTGTGGCGAAGTTAGGTCAAATGTTGTTCTTAATGTTTTCCAAGTGATTACATCACCTCTTTCGAATGCATTAATTACTCTTTGTGTTTTTGATAGTTTCTTTCTACCCATATTATATTCTCCTGTTTTGAATATTAAAGTTTGTAACTAATTTTATGCCTCGTATAGTCATATCGGCAATTACGTTGTTGTAATTCTTAAAATTCTTTTCCATCATCATTCTCTTGTTTGTCAAAATGAAATATTACTTTCATAGTGCCAGGTTCATTGTCTTCTGAATATTCTATTTCGCAATCTGATAACTCATTATCAATTATTTTTAATAGTTCATGTTCAGTCATCCTTTTCCTCATCATCTTTATTAATTTTTTTGTTTCTTAATTCATGTAATGTGCCTTCTTTATCTTTCTCACTGTTATCTTGTAATTCTGTATCTGATTCAAATACAACTTCTTCATAATCTTCCATCTTTATATCTTCAGCCATCTCAACTAAATCAGCGAGAAGTGGCGCATCAAATCTCGAATAATATAAATCTACGCCATCCTCTGTCTGTGTTTCTTCTGGTGTCATTATATTGTCTACTAATCCTTGTATGACATGTGGTAGTTTCTCTTGTCTACTCATTACACCTTTAATTGATTCTGATAAAAATCCAATGTCTAAAATAAAACTTTCATCTGTAATATCATAACCATGTTCACTCAATGTATGAATTAACTGTACCATAATACCTTCAGTTATTGTATCTATTTTAACAAGTTTCTCTTGCATCTTTAGTGTAGTAGTATTATTCCTTTCTAATGCCTTACTGTACTGGTCTTTAATCCATTCACCATTATTTTCAACTGGTTCTTTACCCCAAGGCCCTACAACTACATTGTTTATTTTATCTTTCTCATCTGTCATGATATGATTTTGTTCTCAACTGGTACGATTGCACCTACATAATTTAAATAGTTATCTCTAATATCTGTTTTAGGTTCATTTACAGTAATAATATTTTCTTCTTTAATATTGAATTCTTCATTCTCTGCGAATGGAATAAAAGGTGAGAAGTATAATTTACTTTCTGCATTTTGACTAGGATTCTGTGCCATTGGAATTAATACGAATGGTTTTTTTATTGTAGTCATTGAAGCATTTGTAAATGTTACTTCTGCAACAACATCTTCACCTGTTGTCAATCTTAATAATTTTATATCTGCCATGTTATATTCCTCTGTGTTTTTTTCTATAATTCTTATCGTATTGATGTGGCCCGGCTATTGTAGCTAGTTTTCTTAACCACCTCTGTCTACCAGCAGATTTTGACAATCTATTCTTTTCACTTTTTTTAGTGTAATGTTGTCGTTCCCTTGCCTCATTTAAAACATCTGCACTAAGAACTTTCTTTTTAAAGATTCGTAATGCCTTAGTGATATCATCACCACGAACTGCTACAGATAATCCTGTTGATTTTTCTTCTAGTCGTTTCTTCGTAAACTTGTTTTTCTGTTCGTAACTACGAACTTGAAAGTTTTGTCTTGGTTTATCGTTCATATTTTATTTCCATTTACATCTTGATACAACTGGTCTGTCATTTTATATATGACTGCCAGTGCATCATACTTATCTTCTATCCCTAACATACTTAATGTTTCTAGATTCTTATCTAAGATTTTCAAAGCTCCATCTTCATCTATTTCACCACCAACTAATCTAGTTGCTGTGACTGATAGAATCGTGTCAGCCTCATCCATGTACATATCTTTTACAGAACTCATATTAAGCAGCCTCTAACATAGACATAGGAACACTATAAGAACGATTTCTCATTCTAACTATTGCTTTCTTTATATTGATTTTTGTGATTACACCTAACTCTCTTTTAGTCTTTTGTACAACATAGACTTCCATACCTACTTTAAGTGTGGATTTAGCATTCATTACTTTAACATCACGAATAAAATCACCTAAGTCATTTAACTCACTTAGATTCATACTCATTATTTCTTTTCTTAATTCCTTCATCATATCAGACCTCTCATGTCTTTTGTTTATCTTATGTAACCATTATAACAGGCTCAAACAACTATTGTCAAGCATTATTTTATCTTGCAAATTGAATCTTGTATTCAGCAGACTCTGTATA